>Ga0208789_1000050_pt1 | contig 207512 bp, 141 predicted proteins | sample Methanotroph_Enr_FD_187368 | JGI IMG/M metagenome (GOLD analysis project Ga0208789, IMG submission 187368) | Enriched soil microbial communities from Old Woman Creek wetland in Ohio, USA - Methanotroph_Enrichment_5 (SPAdes) (version 2) | ecosystem: Environmental > Terrestrial > Soil > Wetlands... | reverse complement strand
GTAACTATAACGGTCCTAAGGTAGCGAAATTCCTTGTCGGGTAAGTTCCGACCTGCACGAATGGTGTAACGATCTGGACACTGTCTCAGCCATGAGCTCGGTGAAATTGTAGTCCCGGTGAAGATGCCGGGTACCCGCAACGGGACGGAAAGACCCCGTGAACCTTCACTGCAACTTAACATTGACTTTGGATAAACAATGTGTAGGATAGGTGGGAGACTGTGAAGCGGAGGCGCTAGCTTTCGTGGAGTCAACCTTGAAATACCACCCTTTGTTTATTTGAAGCCTAATCCGCTAACAAGCGGAGACAGTGTTTGGTGGGTAGTTTGACTGGGGTGGTCGCCTCCAAAAGAGTAACGGAGGCTTTCAAAGGTACCCTCAGCACGCTTGGTAACCGTGCGTAGAGTGCAATAGCATAAGGGTGCTTGACTGTGAGACCTACAAGTCGAGCAGGGTCGAAAGACGGATATAGTGATCCGGTGGTTCCGCATGGAAGGGCCATCGCTCATAGGATAAAAGGTACTCCGGGGATAACAGGCTGATCATTCCCAAGAGCTCACATCGACGGAATGGTTTGGCACCTCGATGTCGGCTCGTCATATCCTGGGGCTGGAGAAGGTCCCAAGGGTTCGGCTGTTCGCCGATTAAAATGGCACGCGAGCTGGGTTCAGAACGTCGCGAGACAGTTCGGTCCCTATCTGTTGTGGGCGTTAGAAATTTGAGAGGAGCCGATTCTAGTACGAGAGGACCGAATTGGACAGACCGCTGGTGCACCTGTTGTGGTGCCAACTGCATCGCAGGGTAGCTACGTCTGGATGAGATAAGTGCTGAATGCATCTAAGTACGAAACTCGCCTCAAGATGAGATTTCTTTTAAGGACCGTTAAAGACTATGACGTTGATAGGCTGCAGGTCTAAAGACAGTAATGTCAAAGCCGAGCAGTACTAATTGTCCGTAGCTTTCTATTGAAGTCCGATACATATTACTTCATATACTTCTTTCCTTTTATGTCTTTTTATGATATTTAAGATCTTTTGGTGACTATAGCAGTGGTGTTCACCTCTTCCCATTCCGAACAGAGCCGTTAAGCCCACTTGCGCAGATGATACTGCATTTATTTGTGGAAAAGTATGTCGTCGCCAAAGTTTTATAACCCCGATACTATGTGTCGGGGTTTTTTTTTGCCCTTTTTTCCCCTGGATCCAGTTGATGGAGCAAGTTGAAATTCCCTACCAAACCGGAAAGTTGAGGATTGTGGTTGTCCTTTGAGGACCTCACCCCCTAAACCCCAGAAACGTCGCCCTGATATTCCTCAACCTTTATGCTCGATTCCAATAAAATCCTGAAAATCCAAATGTATTCTACCGATAACGCATTCCCCGATGGCGATAGCGTTTTCTTACTTTTGGCGCTGAGTTAATATCAAAGGATTTATTGGTGAAGAATATCGCTTGTACGATATTCTTTAAAATCAGCTATTTGCGAACCAGTATTTATTAACGGGGAAAAGACGGTTGGTGTAATATGGATAGATTAGCTAACAAATATCGCATCGCGTCCGCCCGTGCAAACTGGTGGGATTATGGTAGTAATGCAGCCTATTTTATCACCATATGCACGCAAAACAGAATGCATTTTTTTGGTGAAATTGTTCATCGAGAAATGATGTTAACCGCATTGGGGCAGTATGCACAATCCTGCTGGAATGAAATACCTAACCATTTTCCATTTGTTCAATTGGGTGCATTTGTGGTAATGCCCAACCATATTCACGGGATTATTATCATTGATAAAACGGATGGTGAAACGCAAAAAAAAACAGGAACGCAATCTGTAATGGGACCGCAATCCATAAAGACGCAAAATATTGCGTCTCTACAACAAACAACGCCACACGTTAATAAATTTGGTCCGCAATCGCAAAATCTGGCATCGATTGTCCGTGGATACAAAATAGGCGTAACCAAATTATCAAAAATCTCAAACCCAAATTTCAATTGGCAACCCCGGTTTCACGACCATATTATTCGTAATGATACCGAATACCAACGCATCAATGATTATATTGAAAACAATCCCGTGAATTGGTCCATCGACAATTTTTTCGACCAGGAATAGGAACGCAATCGGTAATGGGAACGCAACGCGTAGAGACGCAAAATTTTGCGTCTGTAATTCGGATACAATCCGCTATGGGAACGCAATTCATGGAGGCGCAAAATTTTGCGCCTGTAAATTACAGACGCAAAATTTTGCGTCTCTACATTTGTTCGCAGGAAAAGATAAAATATTGCCCTAAAACCCGCGGAATATTCTAATTTTGCAGCAATCTTGAAAAATTTCATTTATGAAGAAAGATACTAAAATATTTAATCTCATCCGTAAGGAGAAAGATCGCCAGATGCATGGCATTGAGTTGATTGCATCAGAAAACTTTGTGAGCGACCAGGTGTTGAAGTCCATGGGCTCAGTAATGACCAATAAATATGCTGAAGGCTATCCCGGAAAGCGTTATTATGGCGGATGCCAGTTTGTTGACCAAACGGAAACCATCGCCATAGAGCGTGCCTGTGAGCTGTTTGCTGCAGAATGGGCTAATGTTCAGCCACACTCCGGTGCCCAGGCTAATATGGCGGTGTTGCTCACCTGCCTGAAACCCGGCGATACTTTTATGGGACTGAACCTTTCGCATGGCGGCCACCTGTCGCACGGATCTCCGGTAAATTCTTCTGGTATTCTCTATAACGCCATTTCTTACGGTGTTGAAGAAGAAACAGGGGTGGTTAATTATGATAAGATGGAACAGGTTGCCCTGGCCGAAAAACCCAAACTGATGATTGCCGGCGCTTCTGCCTACTCGCGCGATTGGGATTATAAGCGTATGCGTGAAATTGCTGATAAAATCGGCGCCATCCTGATGGCCGATATCGCTCACCCCGCCGGACTGATTGCCCGCGGTTTGCTGAACGACCCCGTGCCTCATTGTCACATTATTACCACCACTACCCATAAAACCCTTCGCGGACCCCGCGGCGGAATGATCCTAATGGGTAAGGATTTTCCGAATCCATGGGATGTGAAAACCCCCAAAGGTGAGATCAAAATGATGTCGGCGATGCTCGATTCCGCCGTATTCCCCGGCGTTCAGGGCGGTCCGCTCGAACATGTGATCGCTTCCAAAGCGGTAGCTTTTGGAGAAGCTCTTTCGGATGAATATATGGACTACATTATCCAGGTGAAGAAAAATGCGGCAGTGATGTCAAAAGCCTTCATGAAAAAGGGCTATAAGGTTATTTCCGGCGGAACGGATAACCACCTTATGCTGATTGATCTCCGTACCAAGTTCCCTGATATCACTGGTAAACAGGTTGAAAATACCCTGGTACTGGCTGACATTACCGTAAATAAAAACATGGTGCCCTTCGACAGCCGTTCCCCGTTCCAGACTTCCGGTCTGCGTGTTGGAACCCCGGCTATCACCACCCGTGGAATGAAGGAAGTGCATATGGGCGAGATTGTGGACCTGATCGATGAGGTTATCAGCAATATTACTGATGAAACCGTTATTGAAAGAGTGAAAGTAAAAGTGCTTGCACTTACCAAAGACTTTCCTTTATTTGCCTACTAGTTTCAGGTTTGAATACCAATAAAAAAACCGCCTGAAAGGCGGTTTTTTTTTGCTTTTTATCATCACATCATCACATCAATTCATCATCACATCAACTTGTGGCCCGCTCTAAAACGGTCTGAATTAACTTTTCCATATGAGGTTTATAGTCTTTGCTGAATTGCTTGCTTACGCGGTTGGCAATAATTACACAGACGGTCAGCATTTCATGTCCCATAAGTCTTCCTAAGCCGTAAAGGGCAGAGGTTTCCATTTCGAAATTACTGATAAAATGGTCTTTATAATGGAAGGCTTCAATTTTTTCGTTTAATTCCGGAAAGGCAAGTGGCATGCGGAGTTCGCGTCCCTGGGGTCCGAAAAATCCGGGTGCAGTGGCCGTGATGCCGTGGATAAAGTCGTGGGCTATTTTTTTCAGAAGTTTCTCGGATCCTTTGGCTACATAGGGGCGTGGAAGCCTTGGTGACCAGTTGGTTTGCTGCATGAAAGCGTTGGCAATGTCATCATCGAACAATCCGTCAGGAACCTTGTAAAAATTCAGTACGCCGTCGATCCCCAAACCGTGGGTGGAGGCTACAAAGCTGTCGATCGGGATATCGTTTTGCAAAGCGCCCGAGGTACCCAGGCGAATGATGTTGAGTTTGCCGGGAGTTTCTTTAAGTACGCGTTTTTCGAGGTCAATGCTCACAAGGGCATCGAGTTCGTTAATTACAATGTCGATGTTATCGGGACCCATCCCGGTAGAAAGTACGGTAATGGGTTTCTTGTTGAAAGTCCCGGTATGAGTCACAAGCTCTCTATTCTCACAGGTAAAGGTTACTGTATCAAAATATTTGGATACCGTAGGTACGCGCTTGGGGTCGCCAACCACGATAATTGTATCTGCAATATGCTCAGGCTTAAGCTTTAAGTGATAGATGCTGCCATCAGGATTCAGGATCAGTTCAGACTCCGCAAATTTTTTCATCGATATCTGTTGAATTAATTAAAAAGTTGTTAATTTTGTGCACTCATTACACAACTCTATTAACAAAATTAATAAATTTTATGGAAGTCTTTAAAAATATTCTGGTTCCCTACGATTTCAGGGAAATGTCGGAGGTCGCCCTTGGTCAAACCTACAACCTTGCCCGTCTGACGGAGCTGGATATTACTTTACTGCACGTTTACGAAGAAGCAAACCCGGTAACTAAGATGTTCATCGATGATAAAGGCGATGATATCATCCGTAAAATTGAAGAACAACTTCAGGCCGTGGCAGCACGTGCAAAGGCTGAATCCGGCATCGAAATACATACCATGGTGGCCCGTGGAAGGGTTCATTCCAAGATCGTGGAGGTGGCCGAAATGATTCAGGCAAAATATATTGTGATGAGTCTGAGCAGCAATTTTGAGCCAGATCCTGAAAAGAAAATGGTTGGAGCGAATTTATCACGTGTTATCAGGTCGGCAAAATGCCCTGTGCTTACCATAAACAGTAAAAATCATTATAACGGTTGCCGCAGCATTTTACTGCCTCTCGACCTGAGCAAGCAAACCCGTCACAAAGTGACCTGGGCTATTGATGTTGCGTTGAAATTCCATGCAAAAATTAAAGTGGTTTCCGCCCTCTGGTCGAAAAACAACGAAGAAGTGGTTACCCAGATTCGCGGACAGCTCATCCAGGTGCGTAAATTCATCGAAGAAAAGGGTGTAGAGGTTTCGGCTGAAATTATCGAAAGCGAACATGGTTCACGTACCCTCATCCCGGCTATTCTTGATTATGCACATAAGCAGGGTGATATTGATCTTATTATGATTATGACACAGCAGGAAGTGGGTTGGGTGGAATTTTTCGTGGGTTCTCATGCCACCGAAATGATCCGCAGTTCTGATATCCCAGTGATGTCTGTGGTTCCAAAAGATACAGGCGAACGTTTATCACGCTAATCGTTTATATATTATATATAGCGGCCTGTTCAGGCCGCTTTTTTTTTTGCTACTTTTGAGGTTAATTTTATTGATATGGATGTCGAGATCGTAAACATTGGGGATGAATTGCTCATTGGCCAGGTGCTGAACACCAACGCACAGTGGATTGCTGAACAACTTACACAGTCGGGATTTAATGTTAGCCGCATGGTTACGGTACCTGATAATATGCAGATAATCCTTGACGCCTTTCATGAAGCCCGCTCGCGCACGGATGTGGTAATTGTTACCGGGGGCCTTGGGCCCACCAATGACGACCTCACAAGGGAAGCGTTGTGTCTGTATTTTGGCTGCGGAATGAAAACGGATGAAGGATCTCTGGCACGTATCAGTAATATGTTTAGTCTGAGAGGCTGGGAGTTAACGCCCACCAACAGGTTACAGGCCGATGTTCCTGAGAAATCAGAAGCAATTCCCAATTTCGATGGCACTTCTCCCGGGATGTGGTTTGATGTGGATCAAAAAGTTCTGGTGGCGTTACCGGGCGTGCCGTTTGAGTTGAAAAGCATGATGGTTCAAACGGCCCTTCCCCGTTTAATCGAACGTTTTCACCCCGGTGACGTAGTTTTTCGCACCGTGCTCATTCATGGGATGGGAGAGTCGTTTCTGTCCGATCAGATAAAAAGCTGGGAAGCCTCACTGCCGGAAGGATGCAGTCTGGCATACCTTCCGCAGCCGGGCATCGTACGTTTGCGACTGTTGATGCGGGGCCATGATAAAGCATTGATGGAATCTGTTATTGAAGCAGAAATAGGGAAGCTCCGGCTGCTCATTCCTGAGAACATTTTTGGATATGGTGAGGAAACCCTTGCCGGCGTGGTGGGGAAAATGCTGCACGACCGTGGTGAAACTGTTTCTACAGCCGAAAGCTGCACAGGTGGTGCCATCGCTCAAATGATTACAGCGGTACCCGGCAGTTCAGTCTATTATATGGGGTCGGTGATTTCTTATAGTAATGATGTGAAAATTAACCAGTTGGGAGTTCCTGTAGAAATGATCATCGCCCACGGGGCCGTCAGTGAGCCGGTCGCGCGTGCGATGGCGGAGAATGTGCGCGAACTTTTACATACCACATACGGAATTGCCGTGTCCGGAATTGCCGGTCCCGACGGGGGCAGCATAGAGAAACCCGTGGGATTGAACTGGATTTCCGTGGCCGGACCCAAAGGCACCATTGCCAGTAAATTCCTTTTTGGCGATCACCGTGGCCGCAATATCACACGTGCAGCCCTGGCCGCGTTGAATATGCTGAGAATGGAAATGATGTGATGATGTGATGATGTGATGATGTGATGATGTGATGATGTGATGATGTGATGATGTGATGATGAAATAACCTAAACATCAACCTCGGCCTCGATTGCTATTAAAAACTAAATACCATCTCGCACCGCCCCACGACTAGGGACTAGGGACTAGGGACTTCAGACTAGAGACAAGGGACGTAAAAATAATTTGCAAAAGTTTGGTTTATTTGAAATAATATAACGATATTTGCACTCCGTTTTAAAAAATAATCTGTAAAAGTTACAACCATGGCCAGAATGTGCGAAATTACCGGAAAGACAATGATGATAGGAAACAATGTTTCCCACTCAAATATTAAAACTAAAAGAAGATTTAATGTCAATCTTCAGAATAAGAAATTCTTTATTCCTGAGGAAGACAAATGGATTACCTTAAAGGTTTCTACTTCTGGTTTAAGGACCATCGATAAAAAAGGCGTTTATGCTGCAGTAAAAGAAGCCCGCGCAAAAGGTTTCCTGAACAAATAATTTTCGCTTTAAACTTATTAAATTGCTGTTACCTGTTTTTGGTGACAGCTTTTTTTTTAATTTTAAGCCCATATAACGGCATGCGAAAACGTGCAATAATTATTGCATGGAATCGTTAGCACATCACATTTATCAAATCACCGGTTGATGATCAAAAAGGTTACGGTACTCTGTTTTCTGGCAATGCTGATTGGTTTTGCCACTCCCGTTAAAGCACAGGTCACCGATTCCCTGTACGTGCAGTTCTCCGGTGTGGTTGTTACCGACGACAGCCTGAGGCCTCTTCCCTTTGTCAGTATTACCATTGATGGCAGCTACCGCGGCACGATGAGCGACCTGGGCGGGTTCTTTACCATCATCGCACGCAAAAAGGAAACGATCATGTTTTCGTGCATGGGATATAAAACCGTGTATTATCATGTGCCCGATACCCTGTCGAAAGACCGTTATTCCCTGATTCAGATTATGCGGCCGGATACCTTGTATATGAACGAAACCTTCATTTACCCCTGGCCCACTTATGAGCAGTTTAAAAACGCGTTTGTCAAAGCAGACATTCCCGATGACGATATGGAACGTGCACGGAAAAACATCGAAGAGATCGAAAGGCGCATTATCACTGAATTTGTTCCGATGGATGGCGCCATGAACTACAGAAATTATGTTGATCAGTACCGCAATAAGTTATATTACGCCGGTCAGATGCCCCCCAACAACCTGTTGAACCCCATTGCCTGGGCCAAGTTTTTCAAGGCATGGAAAGAAGGGAAATTCAAAACAAAACGTGTTCAATAAGTTTATTAATATTTTCTATTCATGAATCACAGACCGGGGAAACGGATATTGGTAGTCATATACCTGATTGCAATGCTTTTTCCGGTTGTGCTGTATGCCCAGCAAAAGGCGGTTATCAGCGGAAGCGTAACAGGTAAGAACGGACAGCCAATCGAATCGGTGAATGTTTCCCTGTTTGGAAAACCGGTGGGTACCGTCACCGATCATGATGGCACGTACACGCTGCACGTGCCGGCGGGAGAGGAACTCACTGTGATTTTTTCCTTCATTGGTTATAAAAAAATTACCCACCGCATTACGTTGCAGCCTTTTGAGCGCAGAACGCTTAATCAGGTGATGGAAACCGAAATGGTCACCATTGATCCTACCCTGATTATCGGTGAAAAGATGGAACGTGGCACCATCACCCGTATCGAAATCAAACACGCCGAAAGTATCCCGAGTTTATCGGGAAGTGGAATCGAAGAATTGGTGAAAAAGACCAGTCTGGGTGTGTATTCGAGCAACGAACTCAGTTCGCAGTATTCTGTCAGGGGTGGGAATTACGACGAAAATCTGGTTTACGTTAATGATGTTGAAGTCTACCGGCCGTTTCTGACACGTTCCGGACAGCAGGAAGGACTGAGTTTTGTGAATTCCGACCTGGCAGAAAACGTGCTGTTTTCTTCCGGGGGTTTCGATGCCAAATATGGCGATAAAATGGCGTCGGTTCTTGATATTACTTATCGGAAACCCACTGAATTCGCGGGGAGTATTACTGCGAGCCTGTTGGGCGCTTCTGCGCACCTGGAAGGCACCGCCGGAAAAGGCCGCTTTACTTATCTTGTCGGTGTCAGGCAAAAATCAAATCAGTATATTCTAAACCAGTTGCAGACCAAAGGTCAGTATAAACCTTCCTTTACGGATGTCCAGGCATGTTTAACCTATCTGGTAAACGAGAAGGTGGAGATTAGTTTCCTGGGAAATTATTCGCGTAACAAATATCTGGTGGTCCCCGAAACCAGGGAAACTGAGTTTGGAACCATCCAGGAATCATACAAATTGAAAGTTTTCTTCGAAGGGCAGGAACTCGACCGGATTTATACCTATTTCGGTGCCTTAACCACCACCTATACCCCCAATAAAGATGTGAAGCTGAAGTTTATCACTTCCGCCTTCCGCACCAGCGAAAGCGAAGCTTACGACATCAACGGACAATACTGGATTGGAAAGCTTGAAACGGATTTCAGCAAAGAAGAATTTGGTGAAGTCACTGAAAACCTCGGCGTAGGTACACATTTCAGTCATGCACGCAATGAACTTGATGCTACTGTGTTTACCCTGGAACATAAAGGTGCCTATGCTAAGCGCAGAAACTTCTGGCAATGGGGCGCCAAGTATCAGGGTGAAGTGATCTATGACCGGCTCAAGGAATGGCAAATGCTCGATTCATCAGGGTACACACAGGTGCGTCCCCACGATAGTGTTGGATATACCAATCCTTTTCTGCAGCCCTCGAATCCTCTCGAATTACAGGATGTGGTTCGAACGGATATTGATTTGTTTACGCACCGGCTTTCCGGATTTCTTCAGGATACCTGGACCTGGTATGTCGACAGCGCCCGGGTGACATTCTCAGCGGGTGTGCGCGCCAGCTGGTGGACTTATAACAAAGAGCTTGTGATCAGTCCCCGTGCAACTACTACGTTTAAACCCAACTGGAAACGCGATGTGGTATTCCGCGTGTCGGCCGGAGTGTATAATCAGCCTCCGTTTTATAAGGAACTGCGCGGGTTTGATGGAGTACTCAACCCGGAATTGCGTGCTCAGCGATCGTACCATTTTTTAGTGGGAGCCGATTGGAATTTCACCGCCTGGAACCGTCCCTTTAAGTTGATGTCAGAAGTGTATTATAAGTATCTCGATAAACTCGTTCCCTACGAAATCGACAATGTACGGCTCCGCTATTTTGCCACCAACAATTCACGCGGTTATGCCACGGGGCTGGATGTGAAGATCAACGGGGAATTTGTAAAGGATATCGAAAGCTGGCTGGGCTTTTCGCTTATGCGTACACGCGAGGATATCATTGATGATTATTATTATACCTATTACAATAAAGAGGGCGAAGAGATTATTTCCGGTTATACGATCGATCAGGTGGTGACCGACAGTGTGCGTTTTGAACCTGGTTATGTTCCGCGTCCGACGGATCAATTACTGACTGTGAATTTATTTTTTCAGGATTACCTGCCAAAATATCCGACCTATAAAATGCATCTTAATTTTGTGTATTCCACCGGACTGGCATTTGGTCCGCCCAGTAACGAAAGGTATAAGGATACGCTCAGGGCGCCATCGTACTTCAGGGTTGATATTGGATTTTCAAAAATGTTGATCGGTGAAAGCACCACATTTAAAAAGAAAAATCCGCTGAGGCATTTAAAATCGGTCTGGATCAGTGCCGAGATCTTTAATTTACTGGGACGTTTGAATACCATATCCTATCTGTGGATCAAGGATGTCAATAACCGCCAGTACGCCGTTCCTAACGAGCTCACCCGGCGTTTGATCAACGTAAAACTTCACGTGAAATTTTAATGATGTGATGATGTGATGATGTGGTGATTTGATGATATAATGTGGGGATGTGGGGATGGGTGTGGTCACGGGGCGACTGCCATGTGCGTCGGGATGGTGGGCAGTCACCCCGTGACTCAACCATAACTTTGTCGGGGTACGACTTTCAGTAAGACTGGAGTGCTACCCTGCCAGACTGCAGAACATTCGCTACGCGTCGTGCCCCGACTTAATTTTAATGCCTGCGGCGCTTGCCATTAAGGCAAGAAGTTTTTATGGCCTGCGGCGCCTGCCACGAAGACGCGAAGGCACGAAGAAAATTTAGTAATTCTCAATGCGATGCATTTTTGAAGGTGATTTTGGCCTTCGGCGTTGGCTACAGGGTTATTGTTCCGGCTTGTCACGGGGCGACTGCCATGTGCGTCGGGATGGTGGGCAGTCACCCCGTGACTCAACCATAACTTTGTCGGGGTGCGACTTTCAGTAAGCCTTGAGTGCTACCCTGTCAAACTGCAGAACATTCGCTACTCGTCGTGCCCCGACTTAATTTTAATGCCTGTGGCGCTTGCCATTACGGCAAGAGGTTTTAATGCCTGCGGCGCTTGCCACGAAGACGCGAAGGCACGAAGAAAATTTAGTAATTCTCAATGCGATGCATTTTTGAAGGTGATTTTGGCCTTCGGCGTTGGCTACAGGGTTATTGTTCCGGCTTGTCACGGGGCGACTGCCATGTGCGTCGGGATGGTGGGCAGTCACCCCGTGACTTAACCATAACTTTGTCGGGGTACGACTTTCAGTAAGCCTTGAGTGCTACCCTGTCAAACTGCAGAACATTCGCTACTCGTCGTGCCCCGACTTAATTTTAATGCCTGTGGCGCTTGTCATTACGGCAAGAGGTTTTAATGCCTGCGGCGCTTGCCGCGAAGACGCGAAGGCACGAAGAAAATATAAGAATTCTCAATGCGATGCATTTTCGAAGGTGATAGGGGTCTGCGGCGCTTGCTACGAAGGCACTATTTCTGGTTGTCACGGGGCGACTGCCATGTGCGTGGGGATGGTGGGCAGTCACCCCGTGACTTAACCATAACTTTGTCGGGGTACGACTTTCAGTAAGCCTGGAGTGCTACCCTGCCAAACTGCAGAACATTCGCTACGCGTCGTGCCCCGGCGCATAACATAGTTTGTTTTCGATCCCATCGGGATCGCACGTTGTTAGCATTTGTGTCAACGCAGTTGTTTTCCGATCCCATCGGGATCGCACATTTCGGCAACAGTGAAAAGAACCAGATTGTTCGACCCCGATGGGGTCGCCGTGTCTCTACACGTGTACGGGTTTTACCAACGTTCCATCCCGATGGGATGGCGGACAGAGCCGGTGTAGACGGCATTCCCCCTACGACCACTCCGAAACAGTGTCTTCGTGGTAAGCGCCGCAGGCATAAAATTGCCAAAAAAAAAGCTGCCCCGGAGAGCAGCCTTTTCCATAAAGTATTTTCTTACTTATCAAACAGAACTTTTTGCTTGAAGTCAAGTTTGGCGTCCCTTACAATGATAAAGTAAACACCTACAGCGTATGTGCTGAGATCAATGGTTTTACTTGAATTCAGGGGCTGATCAAGGGCTTCTTCATAAATTTTCTGTCCTATCGCGTTTTCAATGATGAGCTTTCCATTGTTTACGGCCTGCCCAAAAGTAATTTCAACCAGCCCGTCTGTAGGGTTAGGGAAGAAAGTAACCAACGGACTGTCGCTGTTTTCATTCATGCCGACCATCGTCAGGTTGAATATATTGGAGGTCGCCTGGCAATCGTTGGCATCCGTGACAACGCAATAATAATTACCATTTGCTGTCGGTGTGTAAGTCTGGAATACCGCGCCTGGAATGATGCCGTCTGTCTGTTCAAACCACTGGTTGCCATTGGCGGCAGAGGAGGTCAGGGTGCCGGCGCTTTCTGTGACAACAACGGGGCTGACTGCGAATATGCTGATGGTAATCGGCATGGCATCAGCGGTCATCGGATTAATGCAATCTGCATCTGAAGTCATGGTACAAAGGATGATTTGTCCGTCGGTAAATACCCCTGAATAACTGGGGCCGGCCGACACAATACTTCCGTCAACAGTCCAGGTGTAGGTAGGATTATTCCCGCCATTGGTGGGCACAGGGGTGAATAACTTGGTGGTACCCGGGCAAACCGGACCGGCCGGACTGGAAGAGATCAGTACACTGGGTGTGAGATTGGGTTTTACCACGATGTTGATTTCGTTGGAGGTTACCGTTGCAGGGGAAGCGCAGGCGGCATTCGAAGTCATCTGGCAACTGACATCATCGTTGTTGGCCAGTGCAGTATTTGTGTAAATAGCACTGTTGCTTCCGACAGGATTGCCATTCAGCAACCATTGGTACATCGGGCTTCCGCCATTGATGGCTGTTGCGTTGAATGTTACGGGGCTGCCTGAACAAATGGTGGTTCCTGAAGCGCCCACAATCACCAAAGGTGTAACGGTTGAATTTACTGATATGGTGACACTGTTGGAAGTGGCTGCTGTGGGAGACGCACAGGCTGAACTTGAAGTCATAATGCAGCTTACAACGTCGTTGTCCGAGAGGCTGTTTGAGCTGAACGAAGCACTGTTATTTCCGGCGTTGGATCCATTTACCATCCATTGGTAAGTGGGCGTTCCTCCATTGGTCGGAGTGGCTGTAAAACTGACCATAGTCCCGATGCAGATGGAGGTTGCAGAAGCATTTACTCCGACAGAGGGCGTTACCTGATTGTTTACCGTGATGCTAACCGGGTTAGAGGTAGCTGATGCAGGTGATGCACATCCAAGGGAAGAGCCCATTACGCAGGTAACCACATCGCCATTATTCAAGCCTGAAGTAGCGAATGACTGGTTGTTGGTGCCCACATTGCTGCCGTTAACCAGCCATTGATATGTGGGGGTGCCTCCATTGGTGGGTGTTGCATCGAATACAACGGAAGTTCCTGAACAGATAATCGTGCTGGAGGCGTTGATAGCCACAGCCGGTGCTATCGCGGAACTTACGGTGATGCTTACCGTGTTTGAGGTGGAGTTTAATGGAGATGCACATGCCAGTGAAGACGACATAACGCAGCTCACGAGATCTCCTGTATTTAATGAGTTACTGGAATAGGTGTCGCTGTTGGAACCGACGTTTGAACCGTTTACCAGCCATTGGTAGGAAGGTATTCCTCCATTAGTGGGAGATGCAGTAAACGTTACATTAGTCCCTGAACAGATATTTGTGGCTGAAGCGTTGATCGCTACAGCAGGTGTCAGGGACGAATTTACCGTCATAACCACTGCATTCGATTGGGCGGTTGTAGGTATTGCACAACTTTCAGTAGAGGTCATTGAACAGATAACCTGATCGCCCTGCGCTAATGAATTACTGGTGTAGGTGTTGCTGTTGGTTCCGACATTGGTACCATTCAGTTCCCACTGGTAGACTGGGGTGCCGCCATTGGCAGGAGTGGCAGTGAAAGTCACAGAAACTCCTGTGCAGATGGTGCTGCTGGAAGAAGCAATACTGACGGCCGGAACTACTAAGGGTTTTACCGTTATAGAAATCGGCAGGGAAGTGACGGTGGCTGGTGTTGCACAACTGGCGGTGGAGGTCAGGGTGCATTTCACATAATCACCGCTGACCAATGCTGCATTTGTGTATGTGTTACTGTTGGTTCCGACATTAATATCATTCAGTGTCCACTGGTAGGTTGGTGTCCCTCCATTGGTAGGGGTGGCGGTAAAATTTACTGAGGTGCCTGCACAAATAACAGTTCCGGTGGCAGCAATAGCCACAGCGGGTGTAACCGACGGATTGACCGTCATATTTACTGAATTTGAAGTGGCGGTTGGGACCGAAGCACAAGTTTCGGTGGAGGTCATAACGCAGGTTACCACATCGCCCTGAGCTAAAGCAGCGCTGGTATAAGTTGAGCCGGTGCCGGCATTGACTCCATTAAGTTTCCATTGATAAGTGGGTGTTCCTCCATTGGTGGGTGTAGGCGTAAAAGTTACGCTGGTGCCTGAACAAATGGTAGTGGCTGATGCTGCAATTGCAACTGCCGGTGTAACGGATGAACTCACCGTCATGGTAACTGCATTGGAAGTCGCCGTAGTGGGTGAAACGCAACTGGCGTTACTGGTCATGACGCAGGTAATCACGTCGCCCTGTGCCAGTGTTGTGCTGGTATAGGTTGAGCCGGTGCCGGCATTGGTTCCGTTCTTTTTCCACTGATAGGAGGGTGTACCACCGTTGGTTGGGGCAGCAGTGAATGTTACAGATGTCCCTGTGCAGATCGACGATGCTGAGGCTGAAATGCCCACGGCTGGCGTAAGCGCCGGGTTGACCGTCATGGTAACCGGGTTTGAAGTGGCTATGGCGGGAGAAGCGCAGCTTGCCGTTGAGGTCATTACGCAGGTAACCACGTCACCTTGCGCCAGGCCTGCATTGGTATAAGTGGCAATACCGGTTCCGGCATTGGTTCCGTTCAGTTTCCACTGATAGGTGGGTGATCCTCCATTGGTAGGTGTGGCGGTAAAACTTACAGAGGTGCCAGCACAAATAACTGTTCCGGTGGCTGAAATAGCAACAGCAGGGGTAACAGCCGGATTTACCGTCATGTTTACTGTATTTGATATGGCTGTTGGGAAAGCAGCACAAGTTTCGGTGGAAGTCATAACGCAATTCACTTGATCGCCCTGGGTTAAAGCGGCGCTGGTATAAGTTGAGCCGGTACCGGCATTGACCCCATTAAGTTTCCATTGATAAGTGGGTGTTCCGCCATTCGTGGGTGAAGGCGTAAATGTTACACTGGTGCCTGAACAAATGGTTGTGGCTGATGCTGCAATTGCAATGGCTGGTGTAACAAGTGGATTTACCGTCATAGTAACCGCATTGGACGTTGCCGTGGCAGGCGAGACGCAACTGGCGTTACTGGTCATGACGCAGGTAATTATGTCGCCCTGTGCCAGTGTTGTGCTGGTATAGGTTGAACCGGTACCGACATTGGTTCCGTTCCTTTTCCACTGATAGGAGGGCGTACCACCGTTAGTTGGGGTGGGCGTAAAAGTCACGGAAGTGCCCGCACAAATAGTGGTGGCTGAAGCAGCCACTAACACCGAAGGGGTAACCGCCGGGTTCACTGTCATGGTTACTGAATTAGAAGTGGCAGTGGTTGGTGAAGCGCAGCTGGCAGTGGAAGTCATTACACAGGTAATCACGTCGCCCTGCGCTGTTGAAGCATTTGAATAAGTTGCACTGTTACCGCCCACATTGGTGCCGTTCAGTTTCCACTGATAGGTGGGTGTTCCCCCATTGGATGGGGTTGCAGTATAAGTAACGGAAGTGCCCGAACAAATGGTTGTGGCAGTGGCAGCTACTGATATGGCAGGGGTAACGGTAGAATTTATAGTGGCAACAACCGGAGTTCGGGCGCTGGCACAACCAGAACCCTGAACAGTCCAGTTAAAATAGGAACTGTAAGTAGTGGTTCCTGCACTACAACCGGTTATGCTCACCAACCCGGCAAGGGTATAGGGGTAGGAAACACCACTTGTCATCCTTAATAACCGCGAACTGGTAGGTGTTACAAGCCGGTAAGCCGTGCCAACTGGTATTAACCAGTTCAGGGTAACCGTGGTGGGAGTTGTGCCAATAGTGGCTGTAGTGGTTTGAAGTGTTGTTCCGGCACTATTTTGTAATTCAATAACAACGGAGCTTGAAGATTGCCGTTGGGCTTGAATAGAGACTAAGGTCATTTCTTCAGAAACATCAAAAATCAGATATGAAGCTGCAGTAGAGGAACTTCCCGCGACTGCCGGTCCGACATTTTGGTTTGCTTCCGGAATATTATTTTCAACATAGTAAGTAGTTGTAGCGCTGATGCTGGGTGTGGTGAAGGAAGTTCCTGTGCCCAGCGTCGTTCCGCCGGTTGCACCTGCATACCATTTCAGGGTGTTCGCACCCGAAGCAGTCAGTGTAACAGTTCCTGTACCGCATCGCGCTGCTCCTGTTGCCGTTGCGGAGGTTGGCAGGGCGATGGTTATGTAGCTTGTCTTGGTTAAGGTGTTGTTTCCGGTAGCATTTGTTGCCTTTAGCGATACAGTATAGGTTCCGCTCGCAGCATAGGTATGCGAAGGACTTTGCAAGGTAGAGGTCTGTGAGTCACCAAAGTTCCACAGCCATGAGGTGGGTGTATTGCTCGATTGGTCGGTGAACTGAACCGTGCCACTACAGAAGGGAGCGGCTTTATCCACGGTGAAATTGGCCACGGGTGCCAGAGGTCCGGCAGGCAGTTGGAATGAAAAGATACGGGTTTCCTGCCCGGCTCCTGATAAAACATATTCTCCAGTATGCCAGAAAGTGATTCCGTCCGGATCCAGTGCGGTTTGAGAATAATCTCCGAAACGATTGTAGGTCGATTGCGATCCGGTTCCGGCAACAGCCTGTGTTTCGGCAAACGTCATGGTTCCCAGCGGATCACCTGCCAGGCGTCCGGTGTAAAAGAGGCCCGGATAAATTGAGGTTGAAGATTTGGCGTAAGCTAAGCCGATACTTCCGTTATTGTCCATAGCAATACTTCCCATCCATCGTGTAGCAGCGTCCGGGTTATAAATTCCTTGCTGATAAACGCTCCAGGTTCCGGCGGTTTGTCTTAATTCGCACCAATATATGGCTCTTTGTCTCGGGCTGTTAGTGATGAGTATACCCCAACACATTACCACACTGTTGTAGCTCGCCCATGACCGCCAGGGTGCCCGAAAGGTCAGCACACCGCCGATTCCGTCGAGGTATTGACCATTTGGTTGTGGGCAGTCATCCCAACTTGCATTATACGATGCATCAAACGCATTGGTGTTTACCTGGGTGGACGCCGAAATCGTGGCTGTTCCCGTAGTCCAGTTGGTGGTCATATTCCATATTTTGATTCCATCGGTACCGCCGCCCCAGGCGTTGTCGTAATAGGAGAAAAACGGAAAGGGTGTTCCTGCTGCGGGCAGGGTGAGGTTGTCGCCGGCATCGGCGGGTAAAGGAACAAAAAATGGCGATACAGACCCTGTGGTATAGGTTGTAAAGATTCCTCTAGCAGCGGCATTACCTATAAGCATTTGATCCCTTTCAAATACATATACTTTGTCGGTGGCTTGATTAGAGGTCATGTAATAACCGTCAGCCCAGATAGAAAATTTCAGATAATCCGGAAATTGCGGCGAGGTGTAAGTATAGGTGTAGTAGGCTCCGGTTGGGTCTGCTGTTTTTGAAATGGCAATATAAATCTCGTTGCTGCTGCCAAACTGACTTAAAAACCATCTGTCGGCAAACTTATCATAAAGTATAATCGGATCGCCCGCATTTGATGATAACCCCCATAAAGTACCCATCAGAAATGTTGATAGTACGGTCCCCGTTTTATTGAATATTCTTACCGTGGTGGCGTTTACACTCTGTATATAATGATTGGGTCCCACAGCACCGGTGGGATCAGGAGGGTAAGAAGTACTGGTTACTCCTGCCCAGTTTTGAATTGTGGCCTTGCTGGATAAATCACGGAAACCCATTTTGTTTTGTATGATCGACGGGTCATTGCCGTATTCCGGACCGTCAGCACTGGAATAAATGAAGGTCTGATGGGGTCTGTTTTTCCTGTCCTTCGATACCCATACATTTTCAGGATCAAACTTCTCTTCTACGTATGGATGCTCTTTCAGAATCTCACTCAGCGGCTTCGTTTCCGAAAAAGCTGAGGGGTAAATCACTTCAGATGTGGGTTTTGAAGCGTCGTTTTGGGCAGTCGCAGCCTGTTGCAGTAAAAAAATCATCACCAAAACAGTACTGATAGCGAGTAAAACTTTTTTCATTTTTGGTTGGTTTTGGAATAGTACAGCAAATATAGGAAATAATGAAATCAAAAAAAATGTAAAAGTTAATGAATTGTTAAAACTAGATACATTTAGGCTGTATTTGTAGATCTTTAACGATTTAGGTGATAAATATCACTTAATACCGTGACCGAGAGAGGAAGGTGGTGCGGCTGATTTTTACTGGATTTTTTTTGAACCATTTCACGAAAGTGCCGTAATCATCCGGGCGGGCATAATACCACGAAGAGAAGGCTTCTTCGTTGCCTTTCAGGAAGAGCCAGTGGTGATAACTATCGAGGTAAAAAGGTTCAGGAAGGGCATGTACCCATTCAAAAAGGACGTTTGGGTAGTTGCCTGCATTTCCGGTATTGTACCAGTAAAATATAAACAATCCCCGTAAGGTGCAGAGTTCTTCATAACCCAGGCTATCACAGCCCCTTCTCGAAAGGCTGTCGGCCGCCACTATCATGGTTTCTCTGAATACGTGCTCAAAGGGTAGTTTTCCTGCAGTGGCGGTGTTCACCACGATGCTTTTGGTGAACCCAACCGTATAGCCGCCCGAATCGTTCGGTACGACAGAACTTTTGTAGATTTTGTAAATCAGTTCGCTGAGCTCTTGTGTGCGCTCGGAATTGCGTTCGAGATTGATGAACATTTCGGCATACAGTGCCCCCCATACTTTTTCTGTAGTGCTTGCGTAATATTTCGCCAGCCAGTAATAGTTGGAGGTAAAACCGGGATTAGCAATAATACCGGATTCCCAGAAGCGTACTGCATCATCCGAATTTTTATGGACATATTCCAGCACCCCTGCTTCAAGAAAAAGAACCCCGGATTGGGGGAATTTCTTAATTCCCTCTGCATATGTTTTCCGTGCTTTGGCTGTTTGTCCGCTGAGGTCATAGGCATTTCCCAGGATTTGGTAATACTGGTCATTGGCATCGGGCGCCAGCTTTACTTTTTCAAGAATTTCAATGGTGCGCTGATGGTCTTTTTTCAGATAGTAGACCAGGGCAATCTCATATTGGAAGTTGGAGTTGGACGGATCCATGAGTGCTCCCTGGTTAAAGGCCACCAGGGCCTCGTCGAGCTTGCCCTTGTCAACAAGCTCCAGTCCCTGTTTGGCCAGGTCATATGCAAGTTTCAGGGAATCACTTTCCTGGGCCCTCACTGTATAAGCCAGTGCAGGCCATAGCAATATCAATAAGAAAATTTTTTTTAGCATTGCCATGAAGCAAGCAGATAATTTTGGTGAACCCAACGATAAATCCTGATCAGTAATGATTTAATTGCCCTGACGGAAATGTTCCATGAATTGCATCAGTTCATTAATCCGGTCCTGCAAATGTCCGGCTTCTTCTGCACGTGCTCTGAGCGCGTCCAGTTCGGCATGCATGGATTCTTTTTCCTGCTGGTTATTTGCAATAACTTCTCTGAAATACTTGGCTTCACTGGCGTACCACTCCACTTTTCCTCTTAAATCCTGCAGCTCGCGCACGTCTGCCGGTACATTTTCAAGATCATCAGATGAACGAAGGCGGGCTTCGGAAAGTTCTCTTTCCAGTTCCTCAATTTTATTATGCAATTCCTGAGTTTCACCCTGTGGTTGTTGCGGGACTTCTTCAATTTTCTGGCGGGCTTCGGTGAGTTCCCATTCCAGTCCGGCAATCCGGTTTTCCAGATCGCGAACGTCAGATTGGGGCTGTTGCTGGTTTTCTGCCATTCTCAAACGTGTTTCTGAAAGTTCCCGTTCCAGTTCGGTTACTTTATTTTCGAGGGCGCATTTCTGTGCAATGGTTGTTTCGAGTTCGTTCTTCAGCCTTAATTCGAGCTGGAAAACCTGATAATTCAGATCGCTTTCTTTCTGATTCGCTTTTTTAATCTTCTCATCGATTAACTGAACCTGCGATTTATATTCATCTTCTTTCGAGCGAAACGTTCTGTTGTCGCGATCCGACTGTGATTTAGCCGACTCGAGATTATTCGTCAGCTGTTCGACCTGCAGTTTGTATTCGTTTTCAGTTTCTTCGAGCCGACTCTGCTGAATAGTCAGTTGCTCATCTTTCTCGGTCAGTTGTTCTTTTATTTTTTTATTCTTTTTGCCTTTCGAAAGCATAATAACCAATATAACAATGAAAAGGATAAAGAATAGACCGGCTGCAGCTGTAGCTATAAGGAAATAAAATGTTTGCTGGAGGTGGGCTGCTGTCGCTTCAGTCTGTGCTTTTTCGAGTTCCTGAACGCGGTCGGAGAGGCTGTCAGCCCGACCGGTTTCAGCAATAAGATTTTCGTTGATTAATTTATCATCGAGCACGATGATCTGCTCCATGTTTGCTGAAAGTATTTTATAGCTTGCTTCTGTAGAATCAAAGGTGCTTTTGGTACTGGTGTATGAATCATACAACAGCTGGCGATCCTGTAAGGCCTGACTGTAAGCCGGTTTGAGGGTGTCCTGTGCATAACCGGTTAATCCGAGTGCAAGGAATGCAAAAAAGAGTATCCTTCTCATTTTTATCATGTTTTAGATTTTACAATGGTCTGTAAGTGGGTGCAAGGTACGAAGTCCTTGCAAAACTTGCAAAAAAAAAGAAAAAAGATTGGAATGGCAGGGGTTGTCACGGGGCGACTGCCATGTGCGTCGGGATGGTGGGCAGTCACCCCGTGACTCAACCATAACTTTGTCGGGGTACGACTTCAGCCATAAAGGAGTGATACCCTTTCAAACTGCAGAATCAATGCTACGCGTCGTGCCCCGACTTAACTTTAGTGCCTGCGGCGCTTGCCATTATGGCAAGGGGTTTTATGGCCTGCGGCGCCTGCCGCGAAGACTCCAAGGCACGAAGAAAAGATTAGGAGATTCTCAATGCGATGCATTTTTGAAGGTGATGATGGCCTGAGGCGCTTAAAACAGAGGCACTGTTTCGGGTTGTCACGGGGCGACTGCCTTTAGCGGGGGATTGTGGGCAGTCACCCCGTGACTTAACCATCTTTGCCGGGGTACGACTTTCAGTGAGCCTTGAGTGCTACCCAGTCAAGCTGCAGAACCTATACTACGCGTCGTGCCCCGACTTAACTTTAGTGCCTGCGGCGCTTGCCATTATGGGAAGGGGTTATATGGCCTGCGGCGCCTGCCACGAAGACTCCAAGGCACGAAGAAAAGATTAGAAGATTCTCAATGCGATGCATTTTTGAAGGTGATTTTGGTGTGCGGCGCCTGCTGCGGATGCGCTGTTCCGGCTGGTCACGGGGCGACTGCCATGTGCGTCGGGATGGTGGGCAGCCACCCAGTGACTCAACCATAACTTTGTCGGGGTACGACTTCAGCAAGACTGGAGTGATGCTCTTTCAAATTGTTGAACCTTTGCTACGCGTCGTGCCCCGACTTAACTATGATGGCCTGCTGCGCTTGCCACGAAGACTCCAAGGCACGAAGAAAAGATTAGGAGATTCTCAATGCGATGCATTTTTGAAGGTGATGATGGTCTGCGGCGCTTAAAACAGAGGCACTGTTTCGGGTTGTCACGGGGCGACTGCCTTTAGCGGGGGATTGTGGGCAGTCACCCCGCGACTTAACCCATCAGACCCTAGTCACCCTCTGACTTCCCGCCGGCATCCGCACAGGCAGTCAGGGGGTGACAATTAGCTGGAGGATTTCTGCTTGTTACGGGGTGACCTTCAGATATATTTCCTCTGTGGCCCTCTGTGCCTTCTCTGTGGTCCTCCGTGTAATGCTTTATGAACTCCCACGGATTCTCTACTAATCACTGGGGCCTGAAATATTCACCTTCCTGAAAAGGGGAGCGTTCTTACAACCCCAACTTCACGGCAATATCTGCCGGTAGCGCATCCTTATGTATGACAATAGCAATCGTATTCATGCGAACATAATTCTCCGAAAGCCACCAGTATCCTTTGTTCCCTTTTTTTTCACCCCATGAATTCTTAGTCAGAAAATACTTGAATCCTTTCTGGTCGCTACCTATCCCGGTAATGTGCATCAGATGGTCATCGGTGGTGGTGAAATCATCAAAGGCTAGCTGCCGCATTTCCTGGGTCACCGTAAGGCTGTCATTGGTAAGAGTAGCAATTCCGTCGTTTTTGGAAAAGGGGACATCGCCGCTTACATCGCCGTCCCACGCAAAGGTGAACCCCTTATCAATAGCGTTCTCCATGATGCGCATCAGGTCCTCAACCGGTACATTATAATAGCTGCCCTGCGACCAGTTATCGGGTACTTCGAGTACAAATTGCTGATAAAACGGATGGTGGCTGTAAGAGGTCAGTTCAATATAATCTTCAGCACGCAACCCCAGTTCCGCGGTGAAGCTTTTGGGCGTATAGGTTTTTCCTTTTAATTCAAAAGTCTGGGGTGCTTTCCCGATATACACGTCGAGCACTGAGTCCACCGAAAACCTCCATTTGCTGCTGACGGTGGCATTTCCCCCAAAGACGTCCTTTATGATTTCATAAAGTACCTGATCCATTTCCATGTGATCGTGTTTGGCATTTTCCTTAAGGAGGCCTGAGTAAGCTTCTTCCGGCACTATGCCGTATTTCATAATCACGTTAAAAACATCATGTCCCTGTCCGCCGCCGCTGAAATTGGCTTTTCCGCCCAACCGCATGTATCGGTCAGCCTTGGCGGGATACGCCCTATACACACTATATATCTCCGAAAGGTCATACTCGCCTTTTCCCATCCTTATCAGTTCACTTTCGATGAGCGATATCACGGCAAAGCTCCAGCATGTGCCCGAGTTAGCCTGATTCTTCACCTCTGTGGATTTGAGTTGTTTTTCTTGTTTGATCTCCTGGGCAGTCAGCGTGCCTGTTGTAAAAAAGAGTATTCCTGTCAGCGCTATCAGCGCACATAATTTAGCTGTTGTTCTCATAGTTTTCGCACTAAAGTTCAGTTTTAGTATTACGAAATTAGTAAAAAAATAACACATAAGTATATTTCTTCAATCCGAATAAGTATTAATTTTGTGCATGCTACCTTTGAATCAGCGAGATTTTTCTGGCGAGTTAATTTTCAGGACTTCCAGAAGTTCCGGGAGTGGCGGACAGAATGTAAACAAAGTATCTACCCGGGTAGAGCTTATTTTTTATGTTGCAACCTCCCAGTTGCTTACGGCAGGCGAAAAAGAATTGCTTGCAAGCAGGTTGGGAAAAAAGATTCGTAATGATGGTGCCATCCACATGATTTCTCAGGAGGAACGGACACAATTGGGCAACAAACGAAGGGTTACCAAGCGTTTTTTAGCTTATCTGGAAAAGGCGTTGAGGGTTGTAAAACAAAGAAAAACCAAGGTGCTAAGCGAATCAGAAAAAGAAAAACGGCTGATCGAAAAAAAGAAAATAGCAAAGGTGAAGTATTTGCGAAAAAAGCCAGGTGCCATTGAATAGCGTACGTTTCCGAAAAGAATTCCTGTTACTTTAAGATCAAATATATGTGTATAAAATTATTAAAGTGGTCAATATTGACCCTCACCTGCATTTTATCTGCAATGCCCGTTTCTGCCCAGGTGCAGGAGGGTGATACCCTGAATTTTTGGTCGGTTTCATATGTCGACTGGCCACCCTTGTGGGGATCGCCGCAGCGACAGTTTGATGCCGTGTGCAAAAAGGTCGGCAGTCATTGTTATGTTTTTGTCGAAACTGGCGCTACCATTCCTTCACAGAGTATTATGGATGATTTGGTAACCTCATTCGATACGCATTTTTATCCGGCACTCACTCCGAAATATGGCCCTGTTCCCGATCAATTCGATCACGATTCGAATGTTTACATTGTGGCTTTGAACGAAAACTACTGGGCGGGTTATTTCGATCCCGGTCAGCAAATGCCCGACAGTCTGATGCAGGCATACTGGAATATGCGCAGCAACCAGCGTGAGATTATCTACATTGCGGCAAATGCTTTTAACAGTAGTGCAGAAGAAATTGTTGCGCACGAATTTGGCCATTTGTTACACTGGGGTAAGGACCATTCTGTTGAACCGGCTAATCCCGGGATTTTCTGGGAAGAGGCCTTTGTGGATGAAGGGTTTTCAACTTTTGCAGCAGAATACCTCACCCGTAATCTTTTTCAGCACAATGTGTACGATAATTCAGCTTTTTTCAGGAGCAATCCGGATATCCCGCTGATTTATTTTTCCGATTATAACCAGGCGAAGTTGTTCATGACCTTTATGTTTGAGCACTTCGGACAGTGGAATTACATCTCAGCGCTGATCGGTAATCAGCTCAATGGCTGGCAGGGGGTCGACAGCACGCTTAGGCAGCTGGGTTATAACACGACTTTTAAAGAAGCTTTCGAGCAATTCTGTGTGGCAAATTATGCCGACGATTCTGTATATCTCAACGGAAAATATTCCTATGATCATTTCAGCTTTCCGGATTGCTATGCCGTGAATAATCACAGCAGTTTTCCCACCGCCAATGTGAATGGAACCCTCGTACCTTTCGGTTCTGATTATATAACCTTTAATGCTTCTACACCAAAACCCGTTGAAGTGATCTTCCAGGGCGACAGTCTTTCTGAATTCCGCCTCGCATTTATCATGATGAATCCATCTGGTAGCGGAATACATAAGGTCGTCAGTGTAACCCCTGATGCATCGGGCCACGCCGTTTTCGTGGCCGATAGTCTGGGAACAGCTTATACCAAACTGGTGATGGTGGCCATGTGCACCGATACCGGTCTGGATACCATCGAAAACATTGGCTACAGTTATACCGCCACACAATATGCTGCAACACCAGAAGTACCTGCGAATTCTGGTTTCCGGGTTTACCCGAATCCCGCTAAGGATAAACTTTTCGTTGAATTACCTTCCGGGATGGAAGAGCGAAGCACCCTCGAAATTTTTGACACCTCCGGTAATCAGAAATCCTCTTATCCGGTTAATAAGAAAACCAAAAGTATCGACATCAGTATGTTGTCGCCCGGGATTTATATACTCAGGGTCAAACTTGGGAATACCATCCTGAGTGCCCGTTTCGTCTGCATTAAATAGTGTTTGTCTAAAAAGTCCGGTTTCTTCGTTACCCTTGCTGACAAAACCAGTCATCCTGATCAGATTATATTTTTTTCCGTTTAGCATGTTTTTTCTAATATCCTTGTATTAGGATTTTCCGCTTATTCCGTTCGTTCTGCTGTCCATGTATTTATTATTCCCGCTTAATCCGTTTGTTCTGCTGTCCTTGTATTTATTGTTCCCGCTTAATCCGTTTGTTCTGCTGTCCTTGTATTTATTGTTCCCGCTTAATCCGTTTGTTCTGCTGTCCTTGTATTTATTATTCCCGCTTAATCCGTTTGTTCTGCTGTCCTTGTATTTATTATTCCCGCTTAATCCGTTTGTTCTGCTGTCCTTGTATTTAAATTTTCCCGTTTAATCCGTTTGTTCCGTTGTCCTTGTTTTAATATTTTCCCGTTTAATCTGTTTGTTCCGTTGTCCAACGGCTGTTGTTGAAAACCAAAAAAGGCGGGATTCCCGCCTTTTTTATTATATCTGTTCGAATTGCTGTTGATCAGAACTGATAAACAATACCTCCGCGTACCGTTGGATTTGCTTTGGCTGATGTTTGATTCAGGTCGATTTCCATGAGTGCATCATATAAAACCATGGTCTTAAACCATACGCCGTTAGTAATCTCCCTTTCGTAACCCACACCAATCGGGGCACCCATTACCCAGTCGTGTTGAATTTGCAGTGCAGTCCAGTTGTAATGACCGGTATTGAGGACTTCAAATTCGGCATGGCCGAAAAATCCTTCATAAATCAGGTATTCTCCATAAACACGACCGCCATACGAAAGGTCACCTTCTGTATTCCCTGTAGCCGTGTACATAACCACGGGTGAAAGTCCTGCCCTGAAATTCTGGATTTTGTATCCAACAATGGGCGCAACATCGACCGTGATATTTCCAAGAAAATTTACGCTGAATTCTCCGCCGGTAAAAAACTGTGCAGAGGCTTTTTTATTGGGAACCAACACCATGCTAATCATTAACGCCATTGAGATCAACAAAATTTTTCCTGAAATTTTCATAATATGCATTTTTAAGGTATAATTCGGCACAAAGATACATTCTTTTGTAGAAATGATGCCGAAGGGATTGGGCTAAAGCCCCAAAAAATATTGCTACATGCCAGCCCGGGCCTGAAGCCCCGGGCAATTGAATGCAGCTTTTATGAGGTATGAAGCACCGTGTAATAAAGGCAGGGCTTCAATGAGGCATAGAGACCCAGGGCAATAAAGGCAGGGCATCAATGAAGCATAGTGACCCCGGGCAATTGAATGCAGCTTTCATGTATTGAGCTAGAATGTTGCAGCTTTCAATTGCCATGGCCTTCAATTGCCATGGCCTTCAATTGCCATGGCCTTCAATTGCCATGGCCTTCAGGCCATGGTCTAGAAGGTGATCTGAATTTTGGGCTTTAGCCCAATGCCAATCATTTCAAAAATTCAGGATACTCCTGCTGAAAGCTTTTTGTTTTATGGTGCTCTTCCTGATTTTTTATGTACTGTCTGACCTGTTCCAGCATTGATTCACCAACAGCTACAGCATAATATTCATTCTGCCATTTAAATTTTTGTTTCGAAAATTCACTTTTAAAATAGCGATTAATCCAAAAGGACGACTCCCCCTTTATTAGTTGAATTACTTTTTGCAGGGTCTGATCAGTCCCAAGGGATAATAGGCAATGGCAATGGTCACAAAATCCATTTACAGTGTCAATAAACAGATTTTTTTCTTTGCCATTTTCACGAATGTGCTGCCAGACCTGGTTGCGTAATTCAGGTGTGTTCAGGAAGGGAGCCCGGTTTTTAGTGCTCCAAACAAAATGGATATACACTTTGACAAAAGGCATAATTTAGTGATTTAATTGAAAATTGTTTTTGCAATATTATGACATCTCTGGAAAAAATACAAATAGATTGGGCTAAAGCCCAAAAATAATTGCCATATGTCAGCCCGGGTCTGAAGACCCGGGCAATTGAATCACAGCATTAATGGATAGCGTCTGTAATTGTTGCAGCTTTCAATTGCCATGGCCTTCAGGCCATGGATAATTGAGATGGGAAGAATGCGGGCTTTAGCCCAATGCATGCTGATATTGGCTTTAATAAATTCATGGTGAAAATTTATTGGGCTAAAGCCCCAAAAAATATTGCTACATGCCAGCCCGGGCCTGAAGCCCCGGGCAATTGAATGCAGCTTTAATGAGGCATGTTGTCCCCGGGCAAATGAATTACCCTTTCAGTGTTGCTAAATGACTGAATAATAGAGATGTGTCTTCAGTGTGGCTATAATGACCCGGATATCGAATGGGTAGGGAAATGTTTTTTTTATCCATTGTGAAACAAATAACAAAAAACCTGTAATTTCGTGGAGAAATTAATGTACTTCATTTTATATAATAATTCAAGCACAATGAAAAACATATTAATATTAGGAGCAGGTTTGTCGTCGTCGAGCATGATCAGTTATTTGTTGGACCAGGCCGGGAAGTATGATTGGAATGTAGCAGTAGGGGATGTTTCCCTGGAAACTGCTCAAAAGAAAGTGGCCGGAAATCCCAGGGGCAGGGCCTTCCAGTTTGAGGTTACGGACGCAAAGCTTTTATCCTCAGAAATGAGCAAATGTGACCTGGTGGTTTCCATGTTACCCGCACGCTTTCATCCTCTGGTGGCTGATGAAGCGTTGTTGCAATCTAAGTTTTTAGCTACAGCTTCCTATGTTTCTCCGGAAATGAAAGCAATGGATCCGGCCATTAAGAGAAAAGACCTGCTATTTTTAAACGAAATTGGTGTGGATCCCGGGATTGACCATATGTCGGCTATGAAAGTGATCGACGAAATAAAAGCGATGGGTGGTAAAATGATTGAATTTCAATCGTACACCGGCGGACTTGTAGCACCCGAATCCGATAATAACCCATGGAATTATAAGTTTTCGTGGAACCCGCGCAATGTAGTACTTGCAGGCCAGGGCGTGTCGAAATTCCTTGAAAAAGGACAGTTAAAATTCATCCCTTATCATAAACTGTATTCCCGCATTACAACGACTTCTGTTCCGGGAATGGGTGATTTTGAAATTTATCCTAACCGTGATTCCCTGAAATACCGCGAATCATACGGTTTGGAGGATATCCAAACCATGATCCGTGGCACCATGCGCCGTCCAGGGTATTGCAAAGGATGGGATGTGTTTGTACAGTTGGGAATGACTGATGATACTTACCAGCTGGAAGGTCTGGAAAAATTAACCTGGCGCGGATTTATCAATACCTTTCTGCCTTATGATGAAAAACTGAGCGTTGAAGAGAAAGTATGCGCAGTAACCGGAATTACCATGGATTCAGAAACCATGCAGCGACTAAAATGGCTGGGCATTTTCGAAAACACCTCCATTGGCATGAAAGAAGGCACTCCCGCACAGGTATTGCAAAAAATTCTGGAAGAAAAATGGGTGTTGGGTCACGACGATAAAGATCTGATTGTGATGCAGCATCAATTTGTGTATACCCTCAATGGAAAAGAAAAACGCAAACGTTCCACCCTGGTAGTGATTGGCAAAGATCAGGTGCACACAGCTATGGCCATTACCGTGGGGATTCCATTGGCTATCGGCGTTAAAATGATGATGCTGGGGCAGATCAAATTGCGCGGTGTGCATATTCCGGTATTGCCTGAACTTTATACCCCAATTCTTAAAGAACTAGAAGAGTACGGTGTGACGTTTAATGAAGAAGACTTAAACTAATCATATTATAGCCAAAGGGCCGGCCGCAAATAATGTGTCCGGCCCTTTTTTTATTCAGTAAAGCCCAAGACTATTTACATTGTTTATACCGCGGGCAATCCGTCAGATGGTCGTTTACCAAGCCAGCGGCCTGCATAAAAGCGTAGCAAATGGTTGATCCCACGAATTTGAATCCCCGTTTCATCAGGTCCTTACTCATGGCATCTGATTCTTTTGATTTTGAAGGGATCTCAGCAAGGACTTTCCATCCATTGCATATGGTTTTGTGATCAACAAACGCCCAGATATACTTATCGAAACTCCCGAATTCTTTTTGGATATCTAAAAAAGCCCTGGCGTTCTGGATGGTGGCGGTTATTTTTTGGCGGTTGCGGATGATGCCCGCATCCTGCAGCAACTCCTCAAATTTATTATCGCTGTAATGTGCAATTTTCGCTACATTAAAACTATCGAAAGCCGCCCGGAAATTTTCCCTTTTATGAAGGATGGTTTTCCAGTTTAGCCCGGCCTGGAAGGCATCAAGAACCATAAATTCAAACAACTTTGCATCATCATGCACAGGAACGCCCCATTCATGATCATGATAGGAAATCATTTGGGCGTCATCGCCAGGCCATGGACAGCGTGTGGTTTCAGAATTCTTCTTCATGGAAATTCAGTGTGTGCCCCATTTTTTCCTGTTTGGTACGCAAGTAAAACTCATTATATTTATTGGGCTCAATAATAAGGGGAATATTTTCGACAATCTGGATCCCGTATCCGGTTAAACCGGCCCTTTTTGTTGGGTTGTTTGTCATTAAACGGATGCGATGGGCATTCAGGCTGCGCAAAATCTGTGCACCAATGCCATAGTCCCTTTCGTCGGGTTTAAACCCCAGATCCTCATTGGCTTCTATGGTATTACGGCCCTGCTCCTGTAAATGGTAGGTCTTTAATTTGTTGGCAAGCCCGATTCCGCGCCCTTCCTGAAACATATACAGCACAATGCCTTTTCCTTCTTCTTCGATGAGTTGCAGCGACCTGTGCAACTGTGCACCACAGTCGCAACGGCACGATCCGAAGATATCGCCGGTAACACAACTGGAGTGTACACGAACCATTACGGGCTCATCGGTTTCCCATGTGCCTTTCACAAGGGCCAGATGCAAATGGCCCGTGGAAATTTCAGTAAAAGGATGTAATTTAAAATGACCGTATTCAGTAGGCAGGTCCACTGCAACTTCTGCGTGGATAAGGCTTTCGGTCCTGACTCTGTAGGCAATCAGGTCTTTTATAGAAACAATTTTAGAATCAAATTTTTTGGCGATCACCATCAGGTCCGGGAGACGGGCCATGGTGCCATCTTCGTTCATGATTTCAACCAGAACCCCGGCTGGATAAAGTCCGGCCAGTCGCGCCAGATCAACAGTAGCTTCAGTGTGGCCGGCTCTGCGCAATACTCCGCCTTTTTTAGCCCTTAGCGGGAAAATGTGCCCGGGACGACCCAGTTCTTCGGGTAACGTTTTTGGATTAGCCAATGCCCTGAGGGTTTTTGACCGGTCGCTTGCGCTGATGCCGGTGGTACAGCCCTGTCCAAGCAAATCAACCGAAACGGTAAACTGGGTTTCGTTGGTGGAAGTGTTTTTAGAAACCATCTGGTCGAGTCCGAGTTCGTCGCACCGTTCCTGAGTTACGGGGGCACAGATTAATCCGCGACCGTGCTTTGCCATGAAATTCACAATCTCGGGCGTGATGTTTTCTGCTGCCGCAATAAAATCACCTTCGTTTTCCCTGTCTTCATCATCTACAACGATAATGACTTTACCTGCCTTCAGATCGATGATGGCCTCTTCTATTGTATTGAGCTTGAACATAATGCTATAAAGTTGTGTGATCAGACTGCAAAAGTACGATTTTTCTGGCTGAAAAACAGGGTTTATCAGTTCCAATATCCTCTTTGCCACAGAGAAGATAAATCCATGGAAATGGCAACAGTATAATGTATAAATACACCCATCCAGATGGTTTTACTTTTCAGGCTCAGGGTGCCAAGAAAAACACCCGCTATTATCGCTGCAAAGGTTTCTGGCAAAGGTTTACCAAAATGTATCATGCAGTAGGGAATGGTCATGATAAATACCGCATAGTAACCAAACCTTTTTTTAAGTCCATGAACCATGAACCCCCTGAAAAAGAATTCAAGACAGAAAAATTGAAACAGATACAAGAGTTGCCAGATGACGAAATTGGGCCACAGCGATTCAGTATTGGTGATGCGGTAAAACGGATAACGGAGCTGGAACCCGTCGCTGTGCGAAAAATACCAGACCAGTGGAATCATCACCACCAGCATTCCCAGGTACAACTTGTAATCCTTCATCAGAAACCCGCCCCTGATTCCATAGTCGCGAAGGTTTTCTTTGAATATGAACTTTATGACCAATATGGGGATAATCAGATAGAATACCGCGATGATGCTTACCCAGTAGGCGAGGGCGTTTAGTTGGCGGTTGGGATTGTTTTCGAGCAATCCGGCAAAGGAAATACTGAGTTTTTTAAGGCCGGTCGCGGCCAGAAAATCACGGACATACACATAACCGGGGTCTTTACCGATATATTCGATGAAGATCAGCCCGAGACAAGCCACTACTGCGATCAGCATTACCCGCCCATCGGCTTTTTTACCTTCCGGACTGATACGGAAAGCGGTTGCTTCGCGCTCGGTGAGCTGCCAGGTTCGTACAAATATTTTTTGGTAGAGGGATCGGATCATCTTAATAAATGTGAGCAAAATTAACTATTTGCAATTGGCAGCAACGAATTAAACGGAAAAATATGAAAACAATGACAATGGAGCAAACTGATTAAGCGGAAAAAACTTAATACAAATTAACTAGTCAACTAATCAAGGACAACGGAACAAACGGGAAAAATAAATACATACTAATTCGGAAAACTCCGTAGGAGCATAGGGGGGTTAGCATTAATTAAGGTCTTTTTTACAACCTAGTGGCTGATCATAAAGTTCGGATGCAAGGCGTCCGAAGTATTGCCAGGCAGGAGTTTACTGAGGTAAATGACTGCCTGGCAATACGAGGACAACGCCGCAGACGGGCTTTATGGACAGACACTAATGAAAAGAGGCTGCCTGATTAGGCAGCCTCTTTTCATCGATGCTAAATGGTTATCGTGGTTTCAACGTCATTTGCATGCTGGTAGTGACTTTCCAGAGGTTCACAGTTTCTTCTGTGTCGTAATGGAACTCAATTTCTTTGCTGGCCAGCTTGTAAATATGGAATACTTTCATGTTTCCTTGGCCATCATATTGAAGGGTATAAGTATCAGGGTTCAGTGGGTTGTACACATATTTTGTAGTTTGCAAACCCAAAAGTTCTTTGTATTTTGTATCGCTATCCCTGCCGCCACCTGTAAAGTACCAAAGTCCGGTTTCCTGTGAAGTATATTGGATACCGGTTGTGTCGTTGATAAAGGCTTCATCCACCTGATAAGTTCCTGTTTTGTCGAAGGAATATAACAGCGAACCAGTATAGGAAGCAAAAGTCCTGTATTCGCTCAGCGTATCTGTAGCGGTATACACTGTGGTGTCGGGAACATAGGTTTCAATTGTTTTCTTTTCGCCGTCAAAGGCAGTCGTGATAGTGGTCCGGTTGAATTTAACGGTTTGGGTGATGTTGGAAACTTTCCAGTCACCGGTAAGCCTGGCCTTGCGCGAGTATAATGAAAGGTAAGGATCCCCGTCGCCTTTTTTACACGATACCAGCGAAGGAATAGCAATCAGCACTATCAGTGCAAGCGAAATCATTGTTCGGACGTTTTTCATAACGCGATAAATTATTGAGGGCAAATATAATTACATTAGATGAAACTACCATAATTAAATAAAAAAAAGCTGGTGATGAACACCAGCTTCTCAGGAACATCTAAGAAATTCCTTGAAATTTTATCACTGAGCTTCGAAAGTATAGAATACGTCAGCTGAATAAAGATCACCATTATCATTTTCTGAAAATTTATAATTCAGAACAAGTTCTTTTGATTTTAACTGGTCAACAACATACAAACCTGAACTAAACAGATTTCCACCATATACCATAATATAGATTGAGCTCTTGTTGTCGTCGTTACTCCACCAGTACCATTTGTTATCACCACTTACAACGTTGGCGCTGCCACCATTGGGAGTGTATGATTCTTTAGATTTAGCTAAACCGTCCTTCTCAATGGTCATTTCAAAAGCACCTGTACCGGATTCAGTATATCCAGACTGGCTAGCAGTGTAAGTTGTTCCGTCATAAGCATAGGTAATTGTGTATGCATCTCCCGATCCATCAACACTCTGACGGGTACCTTCGATTTTTACCAGTTTCCAGGTTGCAGTGATACGGGCATCTCTTGATTTTAAAGAGATAGCAGGATCATTAGGTCCTTTTTTACATCCGTTAAGGAAGGGCATTGCAAACGCAGCTACTAACAGAACAATCATGAATTTTTTCATAAATGTATTGGTTTAGGTTAATAATTAATTTTGATTGCAAAAATATAAAATATTGTTAAATGGATTACAAAGGTTGTAGAATAATTTCCGTGGTGACCTTTTCGAGTTGGTTGGAGTTGTTAGAGAAATAGGTGGTTGTGGTTTCTCCATCAATGATCACTTCATCATTGGCAAGCTTCCGTAAGTGATAAATATTGGTTTCGAGATCGCCGCTTCCGAAATAGGAAAGGGTGTTGTTGGTTGTGCTGGTGCTGAAACTTTCAACCACTTCTGTTTTTTGCAGGGCAACCAGTTCCTTAGATTTATAGGTGCTTTCTTTACTTCCCCCTGTAAAATACCACATCCCTTTTTCAGTATATAAATAACTCGAAGTGTCGGTAGTTACTTTTTGATCCCACTGGTACGATCCGGTTTTTGAAAACAGGATGCGCATGCTTCCTGGTGAGGAATACGTATAGTTCGACATGATTTTCTGGTAAGTCGACCCGTCGAAGGTGAACGCAATGATAGAATCGTTGGTTTGTATCGTTTTTTTATAGGAAACTACCTTCCAGTCCTGACAAAGCCTTGTCTTTCTGGAAATAAGTGAAAACATGGGATCTTCTTCGCCTTTCTGACAGGAGGGGAGCAAGGGCAACGTCAATAACAGTGCGCTAATGACAAGGATAACATTGAAAATTTTCTTCATAAAATTATATTTGATGCTTTTGCCGGACAAATATACGCATTATTGATTTATTCAATAAAACTTCGTTAATTATTCATTATTTTTAACAGAAGCGTTCCGGATTTGTGTCCTTTGAAACGAATAATCCAGGTTTTAGTTACAATAACCTGAGATTTTCCGGCCGGCTTCTTCATGTCCTAAAGAGGAAGCCGCATTCAGGTCTTCGCATGCACCTTTTTTATCGCTCAGGGCATCTTTACATAAGGCTCTCAGATAAAATGCATTACCTGTTGGATTTATTTTAATGGCTTCATCAAGGTCGGTGATGGCTGCAGCAAATTTTTTCTGATCAAAATACATTTTGGCCCGTTTCTCACGGACTTCTGTGTTTTTTGGATTGATATTCAGTACTTTAGAGAAGTATGGCAGGGCTCCGGCGGGTTTGTTTTGCTTAATGTAAATATCTGCAATATAGAGATTAACGCTTTCATTTTTAGGTTCCAGTGCCGACACTTTGGTAAAGTCTTTCATGGCTTCGGCGTCCCGGCCTGCTTTGTAGAGGCAAATGCCCCTTCTGAATAATACTTCTGTTTCTTTCGATTTGAAATCAACCAGCAGCTTACTGTAATCGGGCAACGCCTTGTCGAACAATTCCAGCTCAAAAGCGGCATCGGCTCTCTGACGGAAGGCATCGGCCGTTGAAATACCATTGATGATGGCTTTATCGAAATCAGCCAACGCTGCTTTCAGGTCTTTCTTTTCTTTCAGAAGGATCGCCCGGTCATAATACGCCTTTCCGCAGCCAGGGGCAATGCTGATGGCGCTGCCCAAATCCTTGATGGCCTCCTCCTTTTTATTCATTGTAATATACAGCGCTGCACGCTCCTGAAAAATTGCCGCATCGCGCAGGTTGAGGGTAAGGGCTTTGTTGAGGTCTTTAAGGGCTTCTTCTTTTTTGCCCAGACTGCTATATAACTGTGCCCGGCTTAGATAGGCTTCGGTATATTCTGGTCTGATTTCGAGGCATGTTGCATAATCCGCCAGGGCAGATTTTGTGTTTTTTGCTTTCGCATATAATTGACCCCGAAACAGATAGGCCTGGTGGTACTTAATATTGACTTCGATGGCCTTGTTGCAGTCTTCCATCGCCTTATCGCTCTGATTCAGCGCATCATAACAACGTGCACGTTCAAGATAGGCCTCAAAAAAATAGGAGCTTTTTGCTATCGTTTTGGTGAATTCCCCGATGGCCCCTGTGTAATCTTTGGCTTTCATTTTACTGCAACCGCTTTCGTACATGCTGTTGGCTGTCTGTGCCCAACCGCTGTTATTTCCGGCACCCGTGAAAACTAAAAACAGGATCACAGCCAGGGTATTACGAAACCTTACCATGGTATCGGATTTTTGTCGAGAAATTCCCTTAAATACTTATCTGTTGAAGGAAGCACCTGAACGCCAGTCATATAGGCGACATTTGTGAGGGGATGCACCACCTGCATATTGATATTTTCCATTTTTCCTGTGGTGGGATTTACCCGCTGAATTCCTTTAACTGTAGCGGTTTGCCAGACTCCTTTAAAACTTTTTGCTTCCTGCAAGGGCATTTTTAAAACGGTGGTAATCCCATCCACGGTGACATCGTAAGTCTGCTTATCTGCATTATACAAACTGATTTGCTGTATTTTAAGGGTCACGTAGCGATAGCTGGCCAGGGGGGAAGCGTCTTTGATCGCCTGCTGTTCCATTTTAAGAAAGGCATCTTCTTTAATGCATTCTTTTTTAAATTCTGCCCTTTTAACTTCATATTCCCCGAGACGCTTGTTATATTGTTCTGTTGTTTCAAATTCGTCTTTTTCCTTTTTTAGCTCGGCAAAAGGCAGCAGCTTTTCTTCGAGACACTTGGTGTATTTTAGATCGCTCAGATCCCAAAGCAGGATGTTCCCGTCGTCGCCTGCTGTTGCCAGAATTTCGCCACTGGGGCTGAATTTTACACAGGTAACCGTCTTGGTATGGCCTTTCAGGGTAGCAATTACTTTATTCTCGCCCAGGTCGACAAGGTATACATTATTATCTTTAGCTGCGATAGCCAGTGTTTTTCCGTCGCTGCTGAAATCAAACCCGTTAGCGCCGTTCACCCAACCTTTGAGGGCAGTTACTGGTTCCAGATTGGCCGCATCCCATACCTGTATAAGACCATCCTCACCAATGGAAATAAGCATTTTTCCATCGGCACTGAATACTATGTTGGGGATATTGGATAAATGGGCTTTAATTTTGTGAATCGGAACCCCACTGGTGGCATCCCACAGGCAAATCCATCCGTCGTAGGTGGCTGTAGCCAGATTACGGCTATCGTTGGAAAATACCGCTTTGGTAACATCACCCGAAAAACCGGTTATTGCCAATTTCATCATGTAAGTCGTTGCGTCCCAAAGCTTCACTGTGTCAACGCCCGTTGTCACCAGCGTTTTTCCATCCGGGCTATAGCCAACATCATTGGTTTTAAACGAATGTGCCTTGAAGGTTTTTGAAACATCGCCGGTGGCAGCGTTGTAAATGGTAACTGCTGGAGTCCAGTTGCCGCAGACAATAGACTTTGCATCCTTACTCACTGCCGTTGAAAACAATACGTTTTTTCCTGTTTCGATAATGCGGGTGGTTATTCCGTTAACCGGATTCCATATACGTATGGTTTTATCCCAGCTACCCGAAACAAGCATTGCCCCGTTGGTAGAAAAATTCAGGCTTACAATTACATTTTGGTGTCCGGTTAATGTTTTTAAAAGTCGTTGAGGATAAGCAGAATAGCATATTAAAGCAACGGTCAAAAGGGTAAGAATGGGTCTTTTCATAGGATCAGGTAAAGATAAGGTATATGGATTGGTTGGCCGCAAAATTACTACAGCCACGGGCGAAAAGGAAGAATTTTTTTTGCTATTTACTAATAGTTATCGGTGACTTATTAACAAAGTCAACCACATCAGGAAAAAAAACCTCAAACTCATGCCCGAATTCTGCATAGTGAGACCTTAAATCATCCACTGCATGTTCCATCCCTGAATAAAAAGTAGTGCGCCGCGACATTCCGGAAAAAAAACGCTCCATCATTTTCAGGTCTTTATATGAATATAACCAATTGGATGCCAGCATAAAAGGAAGTATTTTTTTAATGCGGAACGGCAATATCAGAAAATTAGACAATAAGATCTCGTAGGCAGTTACTGTGGTGTCGTATAATTCTACATCAGAATACTTGTTCCAGTTCGCGGCCAGAAAATGATCGTAGAACATATCGGTAACCACTCCCGCATATTTATGGTATTTCGACCTGAGCCTTTCTTTGCTTTGTTCAACCACCGGATGAGAATCGGTAAACTGATCAATGCTTCTGTGCAACAGAATGCCCTGCTGAACGCCAGGTTTAAAGTGTAGAAAATCACTTCCTTTTACGCTGTCAGCAATCAGGTTGCCCAACATAACATCCTTGTTGCTGCCAGATAAATATAAATGAGCCAGGAAATTCATATACTGCAAAATTAAGAAAAGTTAGAAAGTTAGAAAGTAGAAAGTTAGAAAGTAGAAAGTTAAAAGAAAGCATATGCTCCATGGCCCTCAATGTAGATATTAAACAGAATAACACAGAGGACCACAGAGAAGGCACAGAGGACCTCAGAGGAAATGCGGCTGGGTTTGCCCTGTAATACTCCGAAACACTGCCTTCGTATCAGCTGCTGCAGGTTCTTATCACTTTCGAAAATGCATAGCATTGAGAATCTTTTAATGTTTCCTTCGTGTCTTAGAGTCTTCGTGGCAAGCGCCGCAGGCAGAAAAATTAGTCGTGGCCCAACGGGTCACAATAAAAACAATTACAACCATATTCTCTGGTATCTCTTTGGAATCCCGGTATAATCGTGATTTTCTGTTTTGTTTTTGCAATGTGGTCCAAAAGAGCATTAGCCTTCTGTTGACTTTACACTTTCTAACTTTCTACTTTCTACTTTCCAACTTTTAAACTTTCTACTTTCCAACTTTCAATCTTTCATAACCAAATTTTGCCTAGCTTTGTGCTCGGTACAAAGTGCCTTATTCTATTGAATTATTAATTGAAAAATAAGATATATCATGCAGAGAATGTTATTATTGGGTGATGAAGCCCTGGCGCAGGGAGCGATCGACGCCGGCCTGTCAGGAATATATGCTTACCCCGGTACTCCGTCAACGGAGATTACCGAATATGTTGAACGGTCAAAGGAAGCACGCGAAAAAAACGTGTTTGCTCATTGGGCCGTGAATGAAAAAACCGCCATGGAAGGCGCGATTGGTATGGCTTACGCCGGAAAACGTGCCATGGTATGTATGAAACACGTCGGGTTAAATGTTGCCGCCGACCCTTTCATTAATTCCGCTATTACCGGTACCAATGGTGGATTGATTGTGGTGGCTGCCGATGATCCCTCTATGCATTCAAGTCAGAATGAGCAGGATTCCAGGGTGTACGGGAAATTCGCGCTGATTCCTATCCTTGAGCCTGTTAATCAGCAGGAAGCATACGATATGATCCATTATGGTTTTGCCCTCAGTGAAAAATATCATGTGCCTGTTATGCTTCGCATCACCACCCGTCTGGCTCATTCACGTGCCGGGGTGAACCGCATAGAACCTGTTGCACAAAACGTACTGAAAATGCCGGAAGATCCGAAACAGTATGTGTTGTTGCCCGCTATCGCCCGCATGAGATACAAAGGATTGCTGGCCATGCAGAACAGCTTTATCGATGAAGCAGCCCAGTCTACCTTTAATAGCTATATTGATGGTAAGGATAAAAAACTTGGTATTATTACTACCGGGATTGCCTTTAATTATCTGCTCGAAAATTTCGATGACCGCGTTGTTCCTTACCCCGTGCTTAAAATTGGCCAGTACCCCATGCCCCGTAATCTGGTGGCAAAGCTTGCCGATAGCTGCGACGAAATCCTGGTGCTGGAAGAAGGCGCCCCAATGATTGAAGAACTGTTGAAAGGCTATCTCGGACGCGGACCTGTGGTTCACGGACGTCTTGATGGTACGGTTCCCCGCGATGGTGAACTGAATCCTGTGCTTGTGGCAAAAGCCCTGGGGATGAAGGTTGACGAAATGAAAAACATTCCCGAAATTGTTGCCCAGAGGCCCCCGTCATTGTGCCCGGGTTGTCCGCATATTGATTCTTATAATGCTATAAACGAAGCGTTGCTACCTTATACTAAAGGCCGCGTTTTTGCCGATATTGGATGCTATACCCTCGGTGCATTACCTCCTTATAATGCCATTAATTCCTGTGTGGATATGGGCGCCTCCGTCACAATGGCCAAAGGTGCATCCGACGCAGGGTTACGCCCGGCTGTTGCGGTAATCGGCGATTCTACATTCACTCATTCCGGAATGACCGGACTGCTGGATGCTGTGACGGATAAAACACCCATCACGCTTTTCATCTTCGACAATGGAACCACTGCCATGACCGGCGGCCAGAATTCTGCCGGTACCGGACGACTCGATCAGATTTGTCTGGGACTTGGTGTGGAAAAAGAACATGTCCGCGAAATGAAACCCCTGAAGAAAAATCATGATGACATGGTGAATCTGATAAAGGAGGAGTTAGAGTATCAAGGTGTTTCTGTGATCATCTCCAAAAGGGAATGTATCGTGGAACTGAACAAAAGAATGCGCGAAAAATTCAAAAACAAAGAAAACGCTAAAGTTTAAACGATATGAAAAAAGATATTATTCTTGCAGGCGTAGGGGGACAAGGCATCCTCTCCATCGCAGCAACCATCGGTATGGCCGCAGTTGATATGGGTCTTCATCTTAAACAAGCCGAAGTCCATGGGATGAGTCAGCGTGGGGGCGATGTGCAATCGAACCTCAGGCTGTCTGACCGTGAAATATATTCCGACCTGATTTCTCAGGGCCAGGCCGACATGATCCTGTCCGTCGAACCCATGGAATCTCTCCGTTATATTCCCATGCTTGCCGAAGGGGGTTGGCTCATCACCAATACAGAGCCTTTTATCAACATCACCAATTATCCCGAACTGGAAAAAGTAATGGCTGAGGTTAAAAAGCAACCACGGCACATTGCGATCAACGCTGACCAGATTGCCAAGGATCTTGGTAACCCTAAATCAGCCAATATGGTGATGCTGGGCGCCGCCAGTCCTTTTCTTGATATGCCTTTCGAAAAACTCGAAAAAGCAGTGCGTTTTATCTTCCGCTCCAAAGGCGAAGAAGTCATCGAAGGAAACATCGAAGCACTAAAGGCGGGCCGCGCTTTTTCTGAAGAGCATAAAGGACTCTGAACCAAGTCATAAGTTTATTACAAAATATTTCTTGCAGCAATTTGAATAAAATTGTTGCAGGTGATATTTTGTTGCTAATTTTGCTCCGGTTTTGTATTAAAAACAGTAAGAATAACATCTAAAAAACAAACATTGACATGGCAAAAAGAACAATTGTAGCTATGCCTGGGGACGGCATCGGAAAAACCGTTCTCGAAGAAGCAATCCGCGTGTTGGACGCCGCTGGTTTTCAGGCCGATTATGTACATGGTGACATCGGTTGGGATTTCTGGTGCAAAGAAGGTAATCCTTTGCCCGATCGCACGATCAAACTTCTTGAAACCCATAAGATCGGTCTTTTCGGGGCTATTACTTCCAAACCCAAAGATAAGGCTGCAGCCGAACTGGCTCCTGAATTAAAAGACAAAGGTTTTATTTATTACAGTCCTATCGTTACTATGCGACAGAAATTCGGACTGGACATTTGCATGCGCCCATGCAAAACCTTTGTTGGAAACCCGCTTAACTTTATTCGCCGCGGTGCTGGAAACACCATCGAAGAACCTGAGATTGATGTGATGATTTTCCGTCAGAATACCGAAGGCCTTTATGGCGGTGTAGAATGGACCAATCCCGACGATCAGGTGTACGATGCACTGATGACTCATCCTAGATTTAGTGTGAACTTTGGATGGTGCCCGCGCCCCGAATTGGCGGTTTCAACCCGTATCGTTACAAAGAAATTCGCTACCCGCATTATCAGAGCCGCTTTCGAATATGCTAAAAAACGCGGGTTTGATAAAATTACCCTTTGCGAAAAGCCCAATGTGATCCGTGAAACTTCCGGCATGATGCTGAAAGTTGCTCAGGAATTGAGCAAAACAGAGTATCCCGGTATCTGGGTGGAAGATGTGAACATCGACGCCATGATGATGTGGATGACCAAAAACCCCGAAAATTATCACGTTGTGGTATCCGAAAACATGTTCGGTGATATCGTTTCTGATGGTTTTGCCGGATTAATTGGTGGTCTGGGATTCGCAACCAGTGCTCAGTTCAACCCCGAAACCGGTGTGGCCGTGTTTGAACCAACGCATGGTTCAGCGCCAAAATATGCCGATTTTGAAACTTCTATCGTGAACCCGATCGCTATGATCAACTCAGCAGTAATGATGCTCGAGCATATCGGTGAAAACGAAATTGCCAAACGCATCCAGCATGCGGTGGCTGAAGTGGTGAAAGAAGGCAAAGTCAGGGCATACGATATGCTGAAAATGAAAGGTACCCAGGACGTAATTAATCAGGGTGCTGCTTCTACCAGGCAAATGGCCGACGCGATCATCGCTAAACTCTAATGCCTGAGGGCATTTACCCAACAAAAACAGGTTGATATTGTTTTCTTTCATAGAACAATTCAATCTGTTTTTGCTTATCAAAAAATTTATGAAACAGAGGCAGGGTTCGTCAAGGCTGGTTTTCAGGATACTTCCGGGTATCGTGCTGTTGCTGATGTTGCTTTCAGCCTATAGCGGCAACCGCGCTGTGCTCCCTTCCGGGATAAAGTGGGAAGTGCTGGGTCAGGGATTAGCGGTTACGAACGTGCCCGGACCCCATATCAGTAAATACGCCGATTCCAGGGTCACTGTCGTGAAAATTGACCCCGCATTTTATACTTTTGATCTTGCCGTTTCCAGCGAAAGCGACAGCCTTCAAAGAACCATAAAAGAATGGTGTGAACTGGAAAATTTCGACGGGGCCATCAATGCCGGAATGTATTCACTGATCGATCACGTAAGTGGAGTAGGGTACATGCAGCATTATTCCCACATCAACAACCCGGTGATAAAGGAAAACTTCAACGCCATGGTGGTTTTTAATACCTCGGATTCTTTGCTGCCGCCTTTTCAGATTGTGGACATGGTGAATCAGGACTGGAAAACCATTGTGCCCAAATACCATTGTTGCTTCCAGTCGATAAGGATGATCGATAACAACACCATTCCTGTTTACTGGAAACCCAAACGGGTGCAAAGATGCAGTATGACCTTGCTGGCTACGGATAAATCCGGAAACGTACTGTTCCTGTTTGCCCGGTCGCCTTACACTGCCAATGAAATGACGAAATTTATGCTCGCCGCCGGACTGGACATCCGCACCGCCATGTATCTCGAAGGAGGTCCGGAAGCTTCAATGTATGTAAAGTCTCCCGGTAATGAAATGATTAAGTTTGGAAGTTTTGTTTCCTATTCCAACCCGAACGATGATAATCTGGAACTCAGAAAAATGCCCAATGTATTGGGATTTAAAAGAAAATAAGTAAAATTAATAGTGCCGTGATCCGAAAAATTTTTAAAAACAAAACGATTAAGTACACTACCATTACTTCGATTTTGGTATTTGCTATAATCGGTTTTATCCTCACCTTTGCCTTCTTTGGCGTAAAACTCCATCTTTTCAACGACCCCGGTGGGGTTGATTACAATGATCGTTATTTTCAGCAAATGGATGCCGATTATAGCATGATTCATAACGACACCGGTAAAAATGAAGTTACCCGCATGGCCCGTTTTTATGCGAAATTGAGCGTGGTGAACGAATTTTACCCTGAAAATGCGCGACTCATCCACGAAGCTTTTGCAAAGCATCAGAATATCACCCTCGCCGAACGAATGCTGGGCGCGGTGAATCTGAATATGATGGATTCGGCTGCCTATAATGCGAAAATGAAAGAGTGCGATGCGTTGTTTAATACGGCCGCCAACCGGAACGATACTACTAATGTATTCGAATGGATGAACATTGCGGAATGGGAAAATTTCAAAATAGCCGTAGTTAAGGACACCGTTTTAATCGACAGCGCTGCCAAAGCTATGGATATTGAACCCCGGCTGATTGTTTCGGTATTGCTCGGCGAACAGATGCGGCTGTTTAACTCATCACGAGAAGTATACAAAAGTGTGATCAGGCCGCTGAAGATCCTTTCGGTTGAAGCGAAGTTTTCGCTTGGCGTAACGGGTATCAAGGAAGAAACGGCGATTAAGGCCGAACGGTTTCTGAAAGACAGTACTTCAGAGTTTTACCCGGGAAAGAAATATCAGCATATGCTCGATTTCTCTTCCGCTGATCCCACCACCGAACGTTACGACCGTCTCGTGAATTACCGCAATCATTATTATTCGTATCTGTATGCCGCGGTAATTCTGAAACAGGTAAAACAGCAGTGGAAAAAAGGTGGTTATGACATTTCTGACCGTCCCGAAATTTTAGCCACGCTTTTTAATGTGGGCTACGAATGGTCGAAGCCAAAACCCAATCCTTCCGTAGGGGGCTCCCACATCGAAATTAACGGAAAATCATATACCTTTGGGGCACTTGCTTACGAGTTTTATTATTCCGGCGAAATGGCTGAGGTTTTTCCTTTCTGCCCGGATAAATGGTAGTTTTTATTTAATCAACAATCAGCTAATCAATAATAAATTAAAAATAAAAATGGAAAAACACGTATTAGACCTATGGCCGGAACTCATGTGGATTCAGAATGAAACCCTGAGAGAAAATACCGCAAAAACCTGGGAAACCGCGCTCGAAAGAAGCGTTCTCACCGTCAGTGATCTGAATACCATTCCCTTTACGTTGCTTTGTGGTCCCGACCTCAAAGTGTCTTTTATGGATCACAAACGTGCCGTTGTGCACATTGCAAAAGACTGCGGTGACCAGATGAACAAATTCTTTAAAACCGACCTTCCGGTGAACATGGATGTGCTGATCGCCGGAGCCATTCTGGCCGATGTGGGCAAACTGCTCGAATATGAGCTGAAAGATGGCAAGTCGGTACAGGGCAAATACGGCAAATACCTCCGTCACCCCTTTAGCGGCGTAAGTCTGGCTGAGCAGTGCGGCGTTCCCGCCGAAGTCTGCCACATCATCGCCACCCACGCCGGCGAAGGCGACATGGTGAAACGTACCACCGAAGCGTTCGTGGTTCACCACGCTGATTTCATGACTTTTGAACCCTTTAAGGATAGACTTAAATAGTAAAAAATAGCCGATATGAATATAATTGAGAAGATACTTGCCAACCACGCAGGTGGTTCATTAGTACAACCTGACGACATCATTGACGTCATGATCGATACCCGTGCTGCGCGCGACTTTGGTGGCGCCAATGTGGTGAAAAATATCATTAATAATGGATTGAAGCTGCACGATGCCTCAAAAACCATTTTTACCTTCGATTGCAATCCCGGGGGAAGCGATCAGAACTACGCTGCCAACCAGCAATTCTGCCGGCAATATGCCCGCGAAAACGACATCAGGGTTTTTGATGTGGATGCCGGAATCGGAACCCATATTGCCATGGATCAGGGTATGGCCTGGCCGGGCAGCACGTTTGTTTCCACCGATTCACACGCCAACATTATGGGCGCCATCGGATCCTTTGGTCAGGGCATGGGCGATCAGGATATTGCCGCAGCATGGGCTAACGGAAGTGTATGGTTTAAAGTGCCGCATTCTGTCAGGATTAACCTTAACGGGAAACGTCCCGCCGGTGTTTCTGCTAAAGACATTACCCTTAACCTGCTTAAAAACTTCGGCGCCAATAAATTGTTGGGCTGTTCAGTGGAAGTATATGGCGAAGAGGTGGACAAATTCACCCTCGACGAACGTATTACCATTTCTTCAATGGCTACCGAAATGGGCGCTATCATTATCTTCTTCCCGCCTTCAAAAGAAATTATTTCCTTCTGTGAAAAAAATACCGGTAGGAAAATAGAAGCTGTTTATGCTGATAATGATGCAGTATATGAACAGAGTTTTGATCTCGATTTATCTGCTTTTGTGCCTATGGTGGCTCAACCCGGACATCCTCACGACGATATTTCGGTGAAGGACGTGGTGGGCACCAAAATCGACTCCGCTTTTATCGGCAGTTGTACCAACGGACGTATGGATGATCTGCGCAAAGCTGCAGCTATCCTGAAAGGAAAACACATTGCCCCCGGTGTGGTGCTGAAAGTGGTCCCTTCAACCGACGCTATCTGGAAACAGGCGCTGGAAGAAGGCCTGATCGCCATCTTTAAAGCTGCCGGAGCCCTTATATCCAATGCCGGTTGTGCCGGATGTGCCGCCGGACAGGTCGGACAGAATGGTCCGGAAGAAGTAACCATTTCGACCGGTAACCGCAACTTTGCCGGAAAACAGGGCAAAGGCCTCGTGTACCTGGCTTCGCCTGAGATCGTGGCCGCTTCGGCTGTCGCCGGATTTATCACCACCCCCGACGCCATTCCCGCGAATCCCGCCATCTTTGAGAAAAAGGGCATTCTGAAATCCGCCGATAAAAAAGCGGCCACCGAAGGAGTTGAGAAAAAAACTGTGGTGGAAGGCAGGGTATGGTTGATTCCCAAAGATGACATCGACACCGACATGATTTTCCACAATCGTTATCTGACCATCACCGATATTAAACTAATGGGTCAGTATACGTTTGATAACCTCAAAGGCTGGGAAGACTTTGCTAAAAAAGCCCAACCGGGTGACATCGTTATTACCGCTAAGAATTTTGGAGCCGGAAGTTCGCGCCAGCAGGCAGTGGACTGTTTTACCTCGCTCGGAATTTCCTGCATCATTGCCGAATCCTATGGCGCTATTTATGAGCGTAACGCCATCAATGCCGCCATGCCCATTCTTACCTACAAAGCTGGAATGATCGAAGAAGTAGGCCTCAACAACGGCGACAGTATCCGTGTAAATTTCCTTACCGGCGAGTTCACCAACCGCACCAACAACAAAACCACACGCATCAATAAATTTTACGATGCACAGGCAGCTATTTACCAAAAAGGCGGGCTGTTGGGATAGAATTGACAATTGACAATTGATAATTGACAATTGTTTAGTGCCTGTTCATAAACATTGGGTTTATGAACAGGCACTTACTTTTTTGATCATTTTATATAGATATCCCTTCTTTATACATAATATAAAAAGAGAAGCTAATGCATTAATATCATATGTGTTATGATATTGCTATAACTACATCATGAAGCTAAATAAACTTTTTATTTAATTTAATATAGGTTAGGAATTTCTTTTTATTAAATTTACGCACTTTTAGACAAACGAAAAGCGTATATATGAAAAATGCTTTTATGAGTTAGGGCTTTTTTCTTATAATGGCTTGAGGGAAACGGATTGCTGACATTAAGCTTAAGGCATATAATTTAGTTGATCCGATGATTTTTGTAGTTAAAATATTGAGCAAATGAGATTTGCGAAATGGGGTTGTTTAGTTTTTGTCATTTTTGGCATTTATCTTACATCGGTTAAGGTAAACGCTCAGGATGCACAATCTCAACTATCGCAGGATTCTTGGGGCCAGGTCGGGTTTGTTGCCGAAAAGGGCCAGTTTAAAACGTTCGACAATCTTCTTTTTCAGTGGCATGGCAAAAAATTGCATGCTTTTCTTTTGCCCGACAGGGTGGTCTTTATTACACAAGAAGTCGAATACGTAAAAAACGAAAAGTCGGTTGCAGCCCAGGAACATGGCGATGATAACCTGGCAAAAAAGTTATCCGCAGTCACCAGGGCCCGCCGGTTTGATCTGGTTTTCGTTCACAGCAATCCTGACGTAATTGCCACAGGCGAGGAGGTACAGGACTTTACAGTCGATTATTATTTAGGCCATTGTCCGCAAGGAATTCTTAATACGCCTTCCTATAAAAAAATTCGTTACAACAATCTTTTTCCTGATGTGGATCTGGTGTTTACGCTTGAGGCTGATAGGCTCAAATATGAATTTCAGGTAAAAAGCGGGGGCGACCCGTCAAAGATAAATTACCGTTGGGAAGGTGTAAATAATTTGCATCTGAACGAAAACAAAGAAATTCAATTTAGTGTTGGAAGCTTTGATTTTACTGATATGGCGCCTGTTTCATTTTGTGAGGGAAAAGAAATTGGGACCAAATATATTCTTGAAGGAAACGATATCAGATTCGCGGTATCCGGCTACAATCAAAGCGAAACACTGGTTATTGATCCTGCGCTGTATTGGGCAAGTTCCCTTCAGTATAATGGATACGGCTCGTGGGGTGCCTTAGTTACCAACACCGCTGGGGAATATTATGTGGTCGACTGGGAATGGGATCCCGGCAGTGCCGATGTTTCTTCTTATCTGGCAAGCGCTGGAAGTTCTACCCTTTACAGCAGCGATGTAGCCGCCAATGATATAATTATATCGAAGTTCAGTAAAACCGGTAGCCTGACCTGGGCATGCCGTTATGGCGGAACGGGCGATGACGATGTAAACGGGGGCGTGGCATTGGATGATAACAATAACTTATTTATTGCAGGCATTTCTTCAAAGGAATTTTCGGCACCAACAGGAGATTTTCCATTACAAACATGGGCCGGGGCGTTAAACATGCCATGGAATGGAACCTGCACGGGAAATCGGGGTTATCTGCTCAAGTTCTTAGCGAACAATACACGCCAGTGGGCTACATACCTTGATAATGGTACCAACCTGGAAGTTTTCGATATTGCCTGCGGATTAAATAATGACATTTATCTGGCCGGCAAATCGGGAGGAAGTCTGAGCTGTACAGGTATTCCTATTCCCACCGGGTCCGGGTATCTTGGAAATTTTACCAGCAACAGTGCCTCCCATAATTTTATTTTGCGTTTCAACAGCAGTGGTGCGCTGAGCTGGTCAACATGGTGCCCCGGAACCACGAATAGCACCGGCCGTATCAGTGATATTGCTGTCGATAAAACTAATGGTGATGTCTTTTTGGCGGGGGATGACCTGTGGAGTGCCGGATATACTTTTTCGGCGGCCTTAATATCTTCCGCTATAACCTATATGGGTCAGGACGACATGTTTTATATGAAATTCAATACAAGCAATAATCCTGTACCCGCCTATGGGCGATATATCGGGGGTGCCGGGTTTGATAAAATTAATATCGGCGCCGCCAATGGTGATATTGAGCTGGATGCCAGCGGTAGCCTGTATGTATGCGGGCATACCTACAGTGCCAATTTTCCGCTGGTAAACCCTGGCACTTGTGCGTATTACGATGGGATCATCAACGATGGATCAGGCATTTCAGCCAACGTTGCATCAACTCAGGATGGGTATCTGTTCAAAGTGAACGCCAGTGGCGCCTTAAGCTATTCTACTTTTTTTGGGGGCACGGGATATACCGCAATGAAGCAGTTGAAGAAAGATTCGCATGGTAATTTGTGGGTATGTGGCAATCAGACGACCGCCGGCTTAGGGACCGTAAGCCATGCCGGTTATTTTAACCAGGCCATTACCGGAGCTTCGTCCAATATTCTTCTGGCACAATTGGGTGCCAACGACAACATGGAGTGGCTGAGTTATTATGGATTCGCGGGTTACTCTGAATACAATGGTTTTGATATGATCGAACCGGCTTCCGATAGTGCATATTTGTATCTTACAGGAAACTTTAATGTTACTGCAAATACAGGGGGTGGCTATCAATATGTGAGTGGTGCAAGCTGTAGCGGGGCTGCCCAGTTCAGGCATAAATTGTCACCACTGGTCACCATTTCGGGGACCACCTCCTTATGTTCCGGGTTAACCACTACATGGACCGGTTCGTACGCAGGTGGCGTATGGACAAGCTCAAATACCGGCATCTTCACCGTCAATTCATCCAGCGGTCTTGTAACCGGCGTGGCCGCCGGAACAGCTACGATCACCTATACTGTGACCATCAGCAGCTGTGTTTTCACGGCAACGGGCAGCATCACCATTACTGCAGGGACCACCCCGACATTCGCTGCTTTAGGTCCTTACTGTGTGGGAGGTACACCCGGAGCCTTGCCCGCAACATCCACAAATAGTATTGCCGGAACCTGGAGTCCTGCAACCATTAGCACTGCTGCTCCCGGCACCACTACATATACTTTTACACCATCAGTGCCCTGTGCAACAACCACTACCATGTCGGTAACAGTGAATTCCCCCCTAACGGCCACTATTACAGCGGGCGGCCCAACAACATTCTGTAATGGGGGATCGGTTGTGCTGACCGCCAGTGGGGGTAGCTCATATCTCTGGTCCAATGGCGCAACCACCACTAGCATCTCAGCAAATATCCCTGGCAGCTATACTGCCCGTGTCACCAGTGGATGCGGCAGTCCTGCTTCTGCCGCTATTGTGGTTACCGTTAATGCTCCGGCTGTAGCCATAATTACGGGTAATGCCACAATTTGTATCGGGATGAACTCGGTGCTGTCTGCGGCTTCTTCCATCGCAGGCAGCGGAACCATTACCGGATACCAGTGGTGGTACGACAATGGCACAACAAATACAGCCATCAGCGGAGCAACAGGCGTTACCTATACCGCAACCAATGCCGGAAATTATTCGGTCGTAATAACCGACAGCAATGGCTGTACTTCAGTAGCATGTCCTTAATGAATTATGATAAGTAAGATGAAACACAGAAAAAATAGCATTGTCAGTACACAGGAGAAAAAGACTCTTGTGTATCCGCTGTTTGTTTTCATTTTACTGGTTTCTATTGTATTTCACGGAAGTGGACAAACAACTTTATGGAGTGAGAACTTCGAGAGTTCAAATTCGCTGACACTGCTGCAGGGAAGCCAGACAAATTACTGGTGGCGTGGTTCCGGTACTTATAGTGGAGGAAGTTATTCATTATATATCACAAATAATAGTAGCACAAATACATATAACATTGGTGCTTCATCTGTTTCTCATGCATATAGAGATATTACTTTTCCTGCCGGAGCTACGAATATTAACCTTACCTTTTCCTGGAAGGGACAGGGCGAGAGTGGGTATGACTGGCTTCATGTATTTTTAGTGCCGACCGCCACAACCATCACTGCCGGAACGGAGCTTACAGGACAACTGGGCACCTATAATTTAAGTGCTGGTTTTACTCCGGTTACATTAAGTCTCGGTGCAGTTGCAGGAACCACGCAACGGCTGGTCTTTTCATGGCGTAATGATGGAAGTGTGGGAACAGATCCACCAGCCGCAATTGATGACATTTCAGTTACCTGCACTTTGCCGGCTCCTGGTTGTGGAAATACAAATTTAGGGGTAATCACACCCTCCGCATGTACCCCCCAGGATGCTGCATATTCTTCAGGTACAATTCCGTATTGGAGCTTTACGGCCACAGCAGGGCAAACCTATAATTTTTCTCTGGGATCGAATTCGGAGGATAGTTACTTGTATTTATATAACTCATCATTAACTCAGCTTACCTATAATGATGACTCGGGTCCTTTCTATAGCGGTACGCCGTCATCATTAAGCTGGACGTGCACCACCGGAGGAACTTATTATATTTCTGCAGCACATTATACCTGTACAGCCTTTACTAATTCAGGCAATTTGAAATATTGGAGTACTCCGGCACCTTACGGAAGTACATCTCCAACTTTTATTTATCCCACTGCCTCCTGGCAAAATCAGGCTTATTCCAGTGGATCAATGTATGTGTACTTCTTTACTGCAACAGCTGGATACGTTTACGATTTTAGTTTGTGCAGCAACGCAGAAGATTCTTACATCCGGATCTATAATTCGAGCTGGGATCTTCAGAATGCTTATGATGATAATGGTCCATGGTGCGCTGGTGTACCTGCTTCCGCAAGTTGGACCGCCGCTTCATCCGGAAACTATATTGTAGCCGTTAATCATTTCAGCTGTTCTGGTTTTTCAAATGCCGGTACCCTTGCTTATAAATACTCCCCATCGTGTGTCACTCCGGGTACACCCGTTTCGTTATCGGGCTCAGGCACGGGAACTACCACCGCCAGTCTTTCCTGGGCCGCCGGAAGTCCCACCGGTTCTGCTACAGTTACCTATTACTGGAATGTTTACACTTCGGGAGGATCCTTTGTGACATCAGGAAATACAACAGGGACTTCGGCTACTGCAGGCGGACTTTCGTGTGGTACATCTTACTATTTCACTGTTTATGCCAACACAAATTGCAACGGAGCTTCTTCTGGAACGGCTACCAGCGGCACTTTCAGCACAAGCGCCTGTGTTCCGGCGGCAGCGCTGAACTTTGATGGCACCAATGATTTGGTTACGGTTGCAACCACTCCCTCCATTTCAGCACCCTATACTATTGAATTCTGGGCTAAACCTGAGTCCACCGGTACCTGTTCTGTGCTGGGCTCACGATCGGGAGGCGCAGGTAATCTGACCTTTGATGTGAAGTTTTCCGGGGGAACGACCATTCATGGGGATATCGGAAACGGTTCAGCGTGGTTATCTACCGCTGCTGATGCTCCTTTAAGCTATTCGGTCGGCACGTGGTATCATATAGCATATGCTGTTACAACATCAGGGTACACTATTTATATTAATGGAACTCAAAGTGCTACCGGGACTTTCACGGGTACTCCTTTATTATGCGATAATTCAAACAAGTTAGCCATTGGCGCTTATTGCACGGGCGGCGGAGAATATTTTGACGGAGATATCGATGAGATCAGAATTTGGAATTATGCCCGTACCCAGGCTCAGATACAGGCAAATTTAAATTGCGAACAGTTATCACAATCAGGTTTGGTGGCACTTTATCATTTTAACCAGGGAAATGCCTTTGGGTCAAATCCGGCGATTACCTCCCTGACCGATGCAAGTGGCAACGGCTATGCGGGTACGCTTAACAATTTTACGCTGGCTGGAAGTACCTCTAATTGGGTTGCTCCGGGTGGCGTCACTACCGGTAATGCCTGCGTTCTTGAAATGATGGTGCCCTCAACAGGGAACAACTCTTACACAAGCTGTTCGGGTCATTTATACGATAATGGCGGTTCATCAGCGGATTATGGCAACAACCAGGATGGTTATACTATTATATATCCCTCCAATCCAAGCCAGGCTGTTCAATTATCGGGTTCTTTCGTTACCGAGGGTTGCTGCGAACATATTTATATTTACAATGGCGCAGGAACCGGTGGTACTCTTCTTTATAACGGGGGCGCTGGTACAGGTTCTATCGGAACCATTATTTCATCCGGCGCAAATGTCCCGCTGACGGTCCGTTTTACAACCGATGTGTCAGTTGTTTATTCGGGTTTCGATTTCACCATTTCCTGTGTTACCCCCTGTGCGGCCACACTCACCAATTCAGGTCCGACGCTGTCATGCACTTACACGGACGTTTCATATACGGTAACCCCCTCGGGTTTTTCAGGAACACCCACTTATCAATGGTATTACAGTAATGCCGATGGATCTTCCGTTGTGCCGTTTGGCGCATCCTCAGGCTCCGGATCTGCACCTTATTATACAAGCTATTCAGGCGGGACTTCCCAAACATTAAATATTAATACGTTCGGCGGCGCGTACGATCATATGCATGTTTGGTGTGTCGCAACATACGGCGGTTGTAATGCAACCTCAAACAATATTGCGTTGGTTGTAACAGATGCCGCACCCACTGCACCTGTTGCAGCAACACATACGTTATCGCAAACCCAGATCATCTGGAACTGGAGTGCAGTTGCCGGCGCTACCGGGTATAAATGGAATACCACGAACAACTATGCTACGGCAACTGATATGGGCGCCAGCCTTTCGAAAACCGAAACCGGCCTGACCTGCAATACCTCTTACACACGTTATATTTGGGCCTATAAAGCCTGCGGAAGATCGCCCTATACCACGCTTACGGCAACTACCTCGCCTTGTTGTACCACACCTGCTGTTTCTGCTATGAGCGCCACGATATGCACTGGTGCTGCTTTTACTGTTGCACCGGTCAATGGCACCAACGGAACCGTGCCTGCCGGGACCACCTATAGCTGGACTGCTCCTGTGGTAGCAGGCATTTCGGGGACCTCCAGTGGTACCAATGCTGCAAACATTAGCGGAACATTGGTCAATAATACCGCTGGAAGTATAAATGTTGTGTACACTGTTACTCCGAAATCCGCGGCTTGCACGGGCGCTCCATTTACGGTGACCGTGACGGTGCTCCCGTCTCCAGCCGGCAGTATCACCCCTAATCCTGTTCCGCTGTTCTGCTATGGCAGCAGTCAAACCCTGACCGCAAACACCGGATGTGGGAGCCCTTCGTATGAATGGTTCCGTAATGGTACAACTACAGGAATAACTACACCAACCTACGCGGCAACCATCCCTGGAATCTATACGGTCAAAGTGATATGCAATGGTTGCTCTGCCTTTTCAAATGCGGCAACGGTGACGGTTCAAAGCAATGAGTTCGCACTGAATGTCAGTCAGCCGGCAACCACCGGATTGTCTGTGGGTGACTATTTATGGACCGGCAATACCAGCATCGATTGGGCTGTTGCCTCCAACTGGCTGGTTTATAATGGAAGTGGTATTTTTTCAGTGGCAACGGTCATTCCCGATAGTTCAAAGAATGTTTTAATCAGGGCTTATACAGGATGTGCTTCGAATTTGTGCAATATCCTGAACAACTATACTGCCCATTGCAAGAGCATTACCATCGAATCGAGCCTGACCATGGGAACGGCTTCATTATTAAATGTGGCCCGCAACTGGAACAATAATCTTGGTACCTTAAATCATGGCACAGGAACAGTAGCTTTCAACGGGCAGAAACTGATAACAGGCGCCATTTATACCGGAGGCGTTGGCGCCGGGAAGCAGTTTTATAATGTCGAAATAAAATCTGTTAGCAATACCTCAGCCGGATCCAATGATGGCAACAAAGTGAATTTGGAAAGTAATATCAGAATCAATAATAATTTCGTGCTCACCTCCGGTTACCAGTTTAATGTCAACAGCGCCAGCACCATGTCGATCGGTGGCAACTTCACCCACAACATCTGCGAGTTTAACCGGGGCCTTGGTTCGGTAACTTTAACAGGAACAGCTAAATTAATCGATGGTGCCGCAGTGACCTATTTCAGGATACTGAATATTTCTGGGTCCTATACCCTTACCGAGCCCTCTATTTATCTTTGGAGTAATCCGCTGGGCGATTATGGCGACCTTAACATCCTTGCCGGCGGTTCGTTAAATGCCACCAATAAGGATATTTTTATCGATGGAAGCTGGACGAATAACGGAACCTTTATTGCCGGAACCGGATCAGTATTGTTTACGAGAGGGTATGATCAATTCATTTTTTCTGGCGGCAGCAGGTTCTATAACGTGTTTGTTGCCAAGGATGCAGCCCTTCCGTATCTGACGATTCTGGATCCCGCCTGGATCACAAACCACGGTGGTTTTGGGATGGGTATTGTCAATTTTAGCGGCACAGGTTCACTCACCTTTACGGATAACGCATCCTCCGACGATGGGAGTCCGCTAAGCTATGTGGATGGACCAGTTATAAAAGAAGGGAATGAGAGTTTTGTTTTTCCGATAGGCGATGAAACGGCGCATCCTGTATGGCAGCCCCATGTTTGGGCACCCCTGATTTTGTACAACGATGCTGGTGCCATAACCGATAAATTTACCTGTGAGTATTTCTTTACGGCTGCACCGAATAATTACAATGCCTGGAATATGTGTGACTATACGGCGCTGCATCATGTAAGTGGTATGGAATATTGGATGCTCAACCGCAATAGCGGAACCTCAACGCCCAATGTTGGACTTTTCTGGAAAAATGCTGACCGCAGCGGTATCACCAACGTGAGTGAAGTGGTGGTTGCACATTATGAGCCCTGTCCTATGCCGGCGGGTCCTTTAAAGTGGAAGGCCATGACAACCAGCGCATCCGGAACCACCGGACCAACAGGTACTGGCCTGGCTATTGGCTCCGGTTTTACGAATTACAGCCCCATTACCTTTGGAACCAAAACAAACTCCAATCCCTTACCGGTTTCTCTGCTCGATTTTACGGCAGAATGTAACGGGGGTGGGGTAGAAGTGCATTGGTCAACTGCCACCGAAACCAACAACGATCATTTTATTGTTGAACGCAGTCAGGATGCAACCAACTGGCAAACAGTAACCACCGTGCAGGGCGCCGGAAACAGCAACAGTAGTTTGAATTATCAGGTGCTTGATGCTCAGCCTTATGGCGGAACTTCCTTCTACCGCCTGAGGCAGGTTGATTACAATGGCCAGTCAGAAACTTTTAGCGCCGTGGCAGTAAAATGTAATGAGGGGCAACCTTCGGTTTCATTTTATCCCAACCCGTTTACCTCCGGTTTAAGCATCGACATGGTTAATATAGGTTCCGGCAAAGCTACCCTGATTGTTTACGACATGTTGGGTCAAAAAGTCCTTGCCAAAAACCTGGTTAGCAACGAACTGACCAACGGAACCCTGATTCTCGACCTGGAACCACTCGCCAAGGGCCTGTATACCATTGAATTCCGTTCCGATTCCTACTCAAAAATCGCCAAAATTGTTAAGAACTAGCCTGGGCAGTTGGTTGGTTGATTTGTTGATTAGATAAATAGTTAATGGGTTAATCTAATGCAGTCATCCCGAACTCGTTTCGGGATCCCCAAGTCATATGTAAATTTCCCCGTCAGTACATCTTCCAATATTTGATTAATTTTTATTTAATTAGTTGATAATTAATCAGTTGATTGGTTAATAAGTAGATTAGTTGATTTGACGCAGTCATCCCGAACTTGTTTCGGGATCCCAATGTCATATGTAACACCACATCATCACATCCCTTCATTCATAATTCATAATTCATAATTTGGGTTTATTTCTGCGTTCCGGCGCAGATAAATACTACTCCTTATCATCATTTTCTGGTGCGCCGGAAAAAAACATTTGCGTTCTATTTTCTACCATAATGTCGCACCTACGGCGCTCTTAAACCACATCACATTATCACATCATCACATCACATCCCTTCATTCATAATTCATCATTCATCATTCATAATTCATAATTTGTCCTTGCTTATCCTTAACCTTAACCTTCTTTTTCTCGACCTCGACCTCGACCTTAATTACTACAAAGTTTGCCATAAGCTGCGCCCTTATCCACGTCCTTGCTTAACCTTAACCTTAACCTTAACCTTCTTTTTCTCGATCTCGACATCACCACATCACCACATCACCACATCCCTTCATTCATAATTCATAATTCATCATTCATCATTCATAATTCATAATTTGTGTCTTCTCCCTTCTTCCCCAATTCTCAATTCTCCATTCTCCATTGTCAATTCATGGCACTTATCAACAACCTGTTAATAATTTAATAACCCCTCCGGCAACCTTTTTCCGTAATATTGCGACTGTTATCAAGTCATATAAAGTTAATATTAAACACTAATAACTGATTGAATATGTCATAAAGATTGTAAAATCATTATTTTAAGCTACTTATCAGGAATAATTCTAAATGTTAAAAAAGTTAAATTAACAGTATTTTATAAGCCAATATGTTTTTCGTTTAATAATTTTTGTATTTTTGAAACCACTACCTGTCCAAAATAATTTCCACCTAGTTAACTTGTTATGAGGATGATCTGCAATATTTCTGTACTGCACCTTCAATATTTTATAACAACGGCTGAAATCTTAATAATTATTTAAAACTGCCTATATGAAAAGAACGCTTATTTCTTTTATGGTAATTGCCATTACAATTACACTGACCTTGTTTTCTGAAAATGTTCAATCTCAGACAGTAGTAAAAGAAAATCCCATGAGCGAACTCATCCTGGGCATCCCCAAAGCCTCCGAAAAGAATTTTTCGCTGGTCACCGATGCCATTTTTCAGGTAAAAGGAATCGAGCTGGTGCAGTTTTGCCCCGTACACCAACTCGCCCTTATCAAATACGATAAAAACACATTCGCCACAAAAGAAGATGTGGTCCGTGCCCTCCAGGCAAAAAATCTTTCTATGCCGATGTTTATTAAAGAAGGCAGCTTTGAGGATGTGAAAGATATGTGTAACGAATAATTTTAAACTCGAAAACTTTTCAATTATGAAAAAAATATATACTCTTTTTATTGGGTTAATTCTGTGTAGTTTATTCTTATGCAAGGATTCTTATGGCGCTGTTACGGTGACAAATCCTACATTAAATTTTACGCCATACACAGCATTCCCCTCTGCTTATCAAACTCTTGGTGATATTGTAATTGATGAGAGTTTGGATGTTGATTTTAGTATAGGCACAAATATTACCTTAATTTTGACATGCCCAGCTAACTTTGAGTTTCAAGCAGGAGTTGGAACTGTTTCATATACTTCAAATAGGAATATTACAGCCGCAACAATTGTGGTTACATCAACCACGATTACTGTTACTTATAGCGTTGACGCTGTTAATAAAGCCGATGTGCTTACAATCAGTGGTATTAAAGTTAGAGCAACAGGCGCTGCTACTAATGCCACAATTACCAGAACAGGTGGTACTGGTGTAATTGCAGGTGATGTTAATGGTCAGGTTCATGGGACTCTTAGCGCTGATGCTGCTCCTTGTACCCCGCCCTCAACTCAGGCGACTGCCTTTACTTCATCGGCTATTACCAGTTCATCTATAACTGTTGGTTGGGTTCGTGGTAATGGTAATAATGTTATTGTAGTGGCAAGAGCAGGTAGCGCTCCTACTCCTGATCCGGTTAATGGAACTACCTATACTGGAAATGCAGCCTATGGTGCAGGAACTGCTTGTGGAGGCGGATTTGTTGTTTATAATGGGAATGGTTCAAATGTGGTTGTTACAACCATGTCATCCTCAACCACATACTACTTTGCAATTTATGAGTACAATACTGTAGGTACATGTTATAATTTAACGGAACTAACAGGCAATGCAACTACGACAGCAGCCAGTTTTAATGGTGCCTTTAGTGGGGGCACAACTTTTCCGGCTAACATGATGACAGTTGTAAATGATGCAACTAATTACTGGATTGTTGGTACTGCAACGCATAACGGCGCACCGAATTCAGCGTACATTACTAACGATGGGTCTGCAAATGCATATACAACATCAGTATCACAAGTTTCACATTTCTATTTTGATTATGTTTTTCCTGCAGGGCAAACTATTATCACCCTTGATTTTGATTGGAAATGTACTGGAGAGAGTACTTACGACGGGTTAAAAGTTTTTTTGGTACCAACCAGTACAACCCCTGTTGCAGGTACTGCTTTAGCAACGGGACAGTTAGGTAGCACTTGGTATAATCTGCAATCTTCCTGGCAACATGTGACAATCACCTTGGACGCAGCTAATGCCGGTACAACAGGCCGTCTGGTGTTTACCTGGAAAAATGATGCCTCAGGTGGGATTGCTCCTCCGGCAGCAGTTGATAATATTATTATAGCCACCTCGGCTCCTGCGCCCATGAGTTTTGTAAGTTGTAATGTAACACAGCCAAACACTAGTCTGGTTGGTATTAGCACCACCAATAATGATATAATTTGTATTCAGGTGGTTACGTCGGGAACAGGAAGTCCCTTATCATTAACATCTTTTACACTTAACGCCAATGGTACCACAGCTATCGCTGATATTAATGCGGTGAATACTGCAACAATTTATTATACTGGCACAACAAATACATATTCAGCAATAGGTGAATTTGGTTCAAATACTCCAACGATTGCTAGTTATAATATTACTGGTACGCAGGTGTTGTCCCCTGGAACAAATTATTTCTGGTTGGTCTATGATATAAAAGCAGGCGCAACACTTGGCGATTTTGTCGACGCAGAATGCACATCGTTAACTGTCACTTCTGCAAGAACACCCTCTCCTGTTACTGCTCCTTCAGGAAACAGGCAAATAGGACTTGCCTATTGTACATCCACAAGTACAAGCGCAACTTCATACTTTGATGCTTTCTCAACAACGGGTGGCACAACTAACATCACTAATAATGCTTCTGGATATTCAGCCACAGGATATGGAGATTTTACATCAAAAACAGTTACTCAAATGCAAACAAGTAGCGTTAATTTTGCTACTACGCTTGTTGGAACGACTGTAGGTGTCAATATATGGGTAGACTGGAATATTGACGGAGATTTTGTTGATGCAGGTGAGACTGTTTACCAATCGGGTGCTTATTTAAGTACTTGTACTGGTAGTTTTTCGGTTCCATTAACTGCAACACCAGGTACAACACGAATGAGAATCAGAATGGATTATAATAATACAAATCCTGCAATTTGCGGTTCAATAACCAGGGGCGAGACCGAAGATTATTCTTTTGTTGTCACTGCCCTTCCGGTTTGTGCTGGTACGCCATTAGGTGGAACAGCAACTGCTGGTACTGCTTCCTTTACTTGTTCCGGGTCAACAACCATCACACTTACGGGATATACAGTTGCTTCTGGAATAACGCTGCAATGGCAATCATCCCCAGCGGGTGCCGGTACATGGTCAGATATTGCGGGGGCCACTTTGACAACTTATAGTACGGGTACTATTTCTGCAAGCAAAGATTATCGTTGTAAGGTTACTTGTACCAATAGTGCACTTTTTGCCTATTCATCAACAGCAACAGTAACGATTAATGCAAATGTACCCGGAGCAGCTGCCGCCACACCCACGCCGGTATGTGCAGGGGGTACAACAGCTTTATCACTGACCGGATCTACGGTTGCTAATAGCACCTATCAATGGCAGTCTTCACCGAATAATTCAACATGGACTAATATTGCAGGAGCAACGTCATCTACTTATAACGCAACTCCTCTGAGCAATACCTACTATCGTTGCGTTGTAACATGTACTGCTTCTGCCACAAGCCTGAATTCAACCTCTGTGCTGGTTAATGTTACAGCACCGGCTTATGCAGCAATCGGATACACTACAAGTTTTGAATCAAACTGGGTAAACAGATGTGATACTAGAGATGCTCCTGATGGGTATTGGGGTTCAAGTCCGGTAACTGGTGAAAATTCCTGGAGAAGAGACGACGATGGGGCCGCTGGTGGCTGGGCTTCACCCACCTCCTATATATACACACCTGTGTTTTCCGATGGCGCAAGAAGTGCAAGATTTCACGCTGGATCAGCTTCAAATGGTTCGATCGGGACGCTTGATTTGTATATAAATTTGAGCACACAGATAGGAACTAAAGTATTAAGTTTTGATTATATAAATACTAGTGGTACCGATAAATTAGAGGTACAATTGTCAGCTGATGGGGGCACAACATTTTCAACATTACAGGCAATTACACTTTCAGCTGCATGGGCAACCTATTCTATTGACATTGCATCAAACTCGGCAACCTGCATCATCAGATTTAAAGCAACGGCTGATTATGGCAGCACGGATATTGGTCTTGATAATGTATCTATAGTTGGTCCCTGCGTAGGAACGCCGGAAGCCGGAACAGCAACAGTTGATAATTCCACATTCTGTAACTCAGCTACCCCTTTACTTACGTTGAGTGGATATACACAAGCTGGTGGTATTACGTTTCAATGGCAGTCATCACCAACCAATGCACCCTATGCATGGTCTGATATTCCCGGAGCCACAACAGCGGTTTATTCCGCCCCGGCAATTTATCAGACAACATATTATCAATGTATTGTAAGATGCGTTTCTGCCACTGATTTCACGCTTCCGATAAGTGTTGCGAATATTGCACAATCAATCGTTTCAACAAATTCACCTGTTTCTGTGGCGTGCAATGGTACAGCAAATTTAACCGCAACTACAAGTGGTGGCACCATTAGTTGGTATTCGGCAGCCACCGGAGGTTCCATTTTGGGTACCGGTTCATCATATAATGCTGCAGGGATAACGGCTAATACAACATTTTACTGCGCGGCTAATTCAGGCTCGTTCTCAGAATCTGGGGGTATGCCGGCTAATACGGGTACCTCTCAAAGTACCAGTGTAAATTATGGTGTGGTTTTCAATGTAACCAAAGCAATTATTTTAAATTCGGTTACGGTATATCCTAATAAAAAAGCAACATTAGAAATTGCCTATCAGAATAGTGCTGGTGTTGAACAAGCTGTAAAATCATTTGCTAATGTTACGGGCAATGGTCTCACGCCTGTGGTACTTGCATTGGGATGGTCTATTCCGATAGGAACAGGTTATCGTCTTGTGCTAAAAACATACACACCAGGAACAGGAACAGGATTAACCTATTCGTCCAGTGTTACCTTTCCATATAGTTCTACAAGTGGCGCGTTAAGCGTAACAAGTTCATTTACTAATGGGTCAACCTCCACATATACGAATTATCATTTCTATAATCTGAATATCTCCATACCTTGTGAGTCTTCTCCCCGGACACCCGTTCTGGTTAATGTAACCTCTGGTGTAACAGCACCTGTGTGTTCGGCTAATCCTGCACCTGCCTCAGGTGCATCTGGTATTTGCCCGGTTGGAACTACGATTTCATGGGATGCTTCAACAACCGCTTGCAGGGCAGCTACCGGTTACAGATTATATATTGGTACTGATGTCGCAGGAACTAACCTATACAATGGATTAGATGTTGGGAATGTCACTTCATATATTTTCCCGACACTGGCAGGTGGTTCCACTTATTATTGGACAATTGTACCATACAATACTGCTGGTCCTGCTACTGGGTGTACAAAATGGAGTTTTTCAACGGCTGCGAACCCGGGAACAATTTGTAATACACTTTTAGGTACTGGTGTTACAACGGTTGGGGCTTTGCCTTACACCAATAACAACGGTACTACAGAGAATATGGTCAATGATCTTACCAGTTCAAATCTGGTTTCGTGCGGTAGCACATCGTATTTTACAGGTGAAGATATGGTTTGGTCTTTTACCCCTGCCGTGTCAGGAACCATAACGGTCAATTTAACTTCTTCTGGATCCTATACAGGATTGGCGTTATATGAAGGTTGTCCTTTAGCCGCCGGAGCTTGTGGAGCACCTCCGGGATCATGCGTGGGAACTGCACAAAGTTCTACCGGTGATAAAACGTTGACGATTTGTGTGGCTGCAGCAACAACTTATTATTTGATTTTAGATAGTTATGCTTCTCCAACTTTCAATCCGTACAGTAAGTTGACGATCTCTGCACCTACAGGAACAACATCTCCGGTAAACGATTTACCGTGTAGCCCAACGGCATTAGCGCTGGGGTTAACAACCAGCGGAAATAATTCCTGTGCGGGTTCTACTGCTGAGCCAACGAATCCTACGTGCTGGACATCTGGTGTTCGTAATACTGTTTGGTACACAATTGTAGCTCCTGCCTCAGGACAAATTAGTGTGAAAACCGAAACAGGTACGTTGACCAATACACAGATTGCTTTGTATAGCGGTTCTTGTGGAGCCTTAACTGCTGTTACAGGTGCTTGTAATAATGATGTCAGCGGGTGCGGGTCATCATTAGCCTCATTTATGACAGTCACCGGTTTAGTCCCTGGTAATACTTATTATCTTGTGGTTGATGGCGCGTATGATTTACAGGGAACATTCACTGTTCAGGCTATTGACCCTGCTACAATGTCATTTCCTGTTGTTGCCGGACAAGATTGCAACGCCTCATTACCGGTATGCCAGACTGTATGGTCTGTTGCCGATCCGGGATATGCCAATACAGGTGCTACCTGCGATTTTAATGGCGATGATAACTGTACGGGTGGAGAAAGAGCTTCCGTTTGGTACACCATTACCATGCTTACTGCTGGAACATTGCAATTTGATATTCTTCCTTCTGATTATGATGGAACTGAAGGAAGTGAGACTGATTATGACTTTTTGGTCTGGAAGATTGGTGGTTCAGGAACAATTACAAATTGCGCAACCATTGCCACCAATTCGGCACAAGGTTTAGTTGCCTGTAACTATAGCTATTTGGGTGTGACTGGCTTATACCCTGGTGGTGGTGGTAATCCAACATACAATGGTGGTACTACCTGGGATGGCGCTTATGAAGAAGTAATAACCTGCGCAGCAGGAGATCAATATCTATTGTGTGTGTCAAATTTCACCCAAAGTACCGCTGGTTTTACGATTGATTTCGTGAGTTCAGGTGGAACTGCAACTATCAATACAACTGCAGCACCTCCGGTATTATTTTGGACAGGGGCAGTGAATACAGCATGGACCAATACAGGTAACTGGGGTGGTTGCAATATCCCATCTTGTCTCACAAGTGCGGTCATCAATCCCTCCAGCAACAATCCGGTTGTTTCAACAAACCAGGTGGTAAACGATTTAACAATATCCTTAGGGGCTACTCTTACCATTAATGCAGGTGTGACGCTTTCGGTTTGTGGTAACTTTATTAATAACGGTACCATAGTCGCAAACGGAACAATTGAATTCATCAGCGTGGATCCTCAGTCATATACTAACAGCAGCACCACGCCATTGAAAAATGTGACGATGAATCAATCTACACCATCAACGCTTACATTAAATTCTGATTTACTATTAGGAACTACAGGTGTGCTTACATTAACAAGTGGGAAAATCGTTACCGGAACTCATATGGTAATTGTAAATAACACAGCTCCCGCTGCCGTTACTGCTGGTACTACAAATAGTTATGTGGAAGGCAATTTAAGGAGATACCTTTTAGCTACAGGTTCTTATGATTTTCCTGTCGGACATGTTTCGAAAGGTTATCAAAGAGCAAATGTAAACTTCACCGCTGCCACTACTATTACCTACCTGACCGCTTTCTTCAGTCCCTATGCAACGCTTCCGACCGTTGCGCTGACAGGATGTGCCACAACTTACAATACAGCCATTGATAATGGATATTGGACGATAACACCTTTCCCGATTGCGAATAAAAACAGTGGATTATATACAATGACATTATATAATCTGAACTACACAAATTCGGGGAGTGCCACTGATTTTACGATCATGAGCGATCATGGTGCCGGATGGCAATTGCTTAATGGTGATGGATCAAGTTCTACCTGTGTTGCCAGTTCATTGGCTGCCCTCGTCAGGAGCAATATGCGTGGCTTTTCGAATTTTGGTCCTGCAGCTAATACAGGCCCGCTTCCTATCGACCTGTTAACTTTCAGTGGTAAAAATATCGGGGATAAAAATTTACTGGAATGGGTAACAGCTACCGAAGTTAATAATGACTACTTTATTATTGAAAAATCAAAAGAAGGGGTCGTTTTTAACGAATTAGTAAAAGTAAGTGGTGCCGGAAACAGCAATAAAGTGCTTAAATATAATGCTGTTGATGATAAACCATTTAGCCCGGTAACCTATTACAAACTTAAACAAGTCGATTTTGACGGCGCATACACATATTCTGATATTATCACTATTTATGAGTTCTCTTCCAGTGATTTGCCTTCGTTTATTAATTTGTATCCAAACCCGGCTTCAGAATCTGTCGATATTGAATTGTATTCTCCATTTTATGGGAAGGTGCAGGCCGAAATCTATGATCATCTGGGATTACTGGTTCTTTCCGAACCCCTGGATATTAAAAAGGGAAATAATATTGTGACTTTTAATATCAGTGACCTTGCCAGCGGATTGTATTATTTCCGTGTGTATTTTGAAAATCCTTCGTATACGGGATACAAAAAATTCATCAAGCGTTAATAAATAAACTTGCGTACATTGCGGCCTGAAAAACTAAATCAACTAATAACGTTATGAGACTATTTTTGCTGTTGCTTGCCGGGCTGTTTTCTTTAGAGACTTATGCCCAACCTGAACAATGGGTTGTATATGGTGCTGTACCAATTAATGCTACCCGTAACTCCGTCATGGATGATAGTTCGAATGTCTGGATCTCTACATTTGGAGGAGGCGTCTCGAAAATGAATAATGCAGGGACTTACATTACATACACCTCTACAAATTCATTGCTTCCTAACAATAATACGAACTGTGTTGCTATTGATAATTTGGGCAACAAATGGATCGGAACATACAGCGCCGGGGCGGCTATGTTTGATGGAACTAACTGGACAATCTATAATACAGGAAATGGATTGCCGGGTGTCCGGATTAATTGTATCACCATTGATAACTCCAATACGAAATGGTTTGGGATTCAGTTCAACGGCCTGACCAGTTTGATTGGTACAACATTCACAACTTATAAAACTACCACCTCCGGACTTCCTAACAATAACGTAAATTGCGTAACTGTTGATAATGCCGGCAACAAATGGATTGGCACCTATGGCGGTCTTGCAAAATTTGATGGCACTACCTGGACAACCTGGACTACATCAAATTCAAGCATTGCCCACGATCAGGTTTATTCCATTGTTTTTGAAAATGCTACTACAATGTGGATTGGTACAGGCGGCGGATTATGCAAATTCGATGGCACCAACTTCGTTACTTATTCAACCGGTAATTCCGGATTGCCCTATGATTACGTAAATACTGTGGCAATTGATACCTTTAAAAATATCTGGGCAGGAACAACGCAGGGCGGACTTGCTATGTTTGATAAGGTATCAACCTGGACCATTTACAACACATCCAACTCATTAATTCCCGGACTGGATATTCGTAATGTCATGATCGATGAGAATAATAACAAATGGGTCAGCACAAACGATGGCGGATTTGCATTTTATGGTGTGCAGGTTATTGTAAATACAAATGAGTACACAGAAAATCCAGAGGTTTCAGTGTATCCTAATCCTTTTATTGCTGAGCTTTTTATCGACACAAAATCTTTGAATTGTGATAATGCAATTGCCAGGATATATGATTTTACCGGACGGCTTGTGATGGAAAGAAAATTGAACAATTTACTTTATGAGCCAACACAGATGGTGAACATGGATGCTTTAAAATCGGGCATTTATTACGTAAACCTGATAAGTGATTCTTATTCAACAACTGAAAAAATCATTAAAGACTAAAACCCGCTGTTTTTAATAAACAGCCTTTACCAAAAAAGCCTGGCACCGGTCTAATCCCCCGTCTCCAGGCTTTTTTCTTTTAATTTTACAGGAAAATTATATGTCCGTCCGCGACGGAATAATCATTTTTTCATTGTTTTCTACCCATAGATTGTCCCTGCCGGGACATCCGGCAGTGCTAACCAGTCGTTTGTAATAGTGATTAGAGAGGCAATAGCGAATCAAGCCGGTTATTGAGGAGTCCGAATACATAGCAAATGGAAGTCATGCTGAGAAATCATTTCGCGCGCAAAAATCATTATGATGATGACGTTTCATCGGTTCGGGTCTCGATATACAGCCGCGAAAAACACGCGTCTGCACTCGACCTGACCGTTGAAGGTGATATGAATAGGGCGCTCCTGGCGACCTCACCGCACCGTCATTTCGAGTGCCGCGCTTTTTGCGGCGTATCGAGAAACGACTTATAACTTAATAGTATTCAGGATGACTGCATATGATGAGGATGAATATAAGGCCTTACTGGCTCACAAAATCCGTCTTCACATTTATATATCCGGGGTAGGGAATGCTTGTTGATCCCACAACGATGTACGGCTTGGCTTTTAAGGTAAGCTTGGTAGGCTTGCCGCTCGCATCAGCCATCGATAATACCATGTTGGCCAGACTGGTCAGCGATTCGCCGCCGAAAAGCTTTTTCAGGTCGGTGCTGATGGTCAGGGGCATGATGGCAGTGCCGCCACCTGCAGGGACTTCCACGCGTTGCGTGGTGGTGCCCTCTGCAATCTGTCCCTGATCGAGCATCAGGATCCAGTCGAGCTGGTTCAGGGCCGCTGTTGCGGAATTCGGATTACGGATCTCTGTGTTCAGCTTGAAATTCACAGGCAGGGTGCCCTGTTTGTAGGCCAGCGTGATCTTGGCCACGTCGGTCAGGCTGATGTCGGACCACGATTCAATTTGTTGCACATTCACTCCGGCGAGGGTCAGGTTACTGACATCTTTCAGGCGGAATTCGCATTTGGCAAGCTGCAATGCCTGCTGTATCTGCACACATGAACTGGTGGTCATCACTGCAATGCAGGTGAGAATCACTAATAGTCTGGTTTTCATTATGCCTTGATTTTGCTGTTTACAATCGCGATAATTTCATTCTCTGCAACCTGTGCTTGTTGCGCGAGTTTTTCTGCGTTGGCAATGATGTCGGCGGCAAACGCTTTATCCGTAAGGCCGGAAGCATTTATTTTTACATTCAAAAAAGCACCGAGTACACCGGAACGTGCAGCTAATGCACCAACTCCTGCATCGGTCACGGAGGCGGGATTTCCATGTTCGGCCATGGCTTTCACCACTTCAAAGGCATCATAACATTTTTGCATGGTGCGGAAAGGGACTTCAGTGGCGTACTTTGTAGCTTCCTGGATGGCGGCGGTACGTGCTGCCTTTTCAGCATCGCTGCCCTTGGCCAGACCGAACGCATCCATGATCTTGTTAAACGCATTCGTATCTTCGTCTACAAGGAATAAAAGCTCATCCTTGAGCGCCTGACCTTTTTCGGCCCAGTCCGAAAACTCTTTCCAACGATCATCCCAGCCTGCTTTGTGCGACGAAAGGTTGGCAACCATAGCGCCCAATGAAGCCGCCAAAGCACCCATGTAGGCCGCAATGGATCCACCACCCGGGGCCGGACTCTCTGAAGCAGTTTCGTCGGCAAAACCTTTACAGGTCATGTCAATGAGGCGCTTTTGCTGATGTCCGCTTAAAACATATTCGATAATTTTTTCCTGGGGATTAAAAGGTTTCAGGTCGTCTAATCCCAGTGATTTCACTGCAATCTTGATCAGCTCGTCTTCCGAAATACCCAGTGAGCGCTGCTGTTTGGCAAGAAAATACTTACCGGCATCCAGCAGGGCTTTTTTGGGGATCAGTCCCACGAGTTCCGAACCGGTTACACGCATTCCGCGCTCTGCGGCCTTTTTGCACGATTCTTCAAAAGCCTCGTGCACCGAAGTAATGCTGATGTTGGTCAGGTTAATGGAAACCTGCGCAATTCCATATTCTTCAATAAACCAACCAATGGCTTTACAGGCTTTGAGACTTCCGGGAATATTAATCGGAAGACCCTGGGCATCCTTCATGATCTTTCCGGTAACGCTGTTGCCTTCGCGCTGGGGACGGCCTTTTTCGCGGATATCAAAAGCCACGGCATTGGCACGGCGAACCGAAGTGGTATTTAAATTAATATTGTATGCCACCAAAAAATCGCGTGCCCCAACGGCTGTAGCACCGGCACCTGCATTGAATTTGGCGGGACCGAAATCCGGTTTCCAATGGGGATCCTCGAATTTCTTAGCCAGTCCTTCGTATTCGCCCGAACGGCAGTTGGCCAGATTGCGGCGCTCTTCCGTAAAGGCGGCGTTTTCGTAACAATAAACCGGAATATTTAATTCTTTGCCAACGCGCTCCGCTAATTTCCTTGCATAAACCACGGTTTCTTCCATGGTAATGTTCGAAACAGGCACAAACGGACAAACATCTGTTGCGCCCATGCGGGGATGCGCTCCTTTATGCTTGCGCATATCGATAATTTCGGAGGCCTTTTTTATGGCCTGAAAAGCAGCTTCCACAACGGCATCAGGGGTTCCCACCAGGGTCACCACCGTACGGTTGGTCGCTTTTCCGGGATCTACTTCAAGGAGTTTGACGCCTTCTACAGCCTCAATCTGGTCGGTGATCTGTTTAATGATCGCCATATCGTTGCCTTCACTGAAATTAGGAACACATTCAATCAACTGTTTCATTATAGGTTGGATTTTAATGATAAAGAATTGGCTGCGAAATTAACCAATGATGCGCATACCTGCAAAATTTTTTTGTTCATGACGTGCGTTGGTAGAGACAAGGCATGCCCGTTGAGACAAGGCATGCCTTGTCTCTACCAACGACGACGCCTTGCCTCAAAGGCATCCCCCATAATTCATAATTCATCACCACATCATCCTTCCTTTAACGCAAACTCCAGTCCGGCCAGCGCATGTATAGCGGTTGTATCGAACAACGGAACCGGTGTATGTTCCTGTTTTACCAGCAAGGGGATTTCGGTACATCCCAGTATCACCCCCTGGGCACCTTGTGCGCACAGTCCGTTGATGATTTCCAGAAAACGCGTGCGCGATGTGTCTTCCAGTTTTCCGGCGAATAAATCATTGAAAATTACTGACTGGATGAAATCCCGGTCTGTTGCATCCGGGATAATAACAGTAATTCCTTTTTCTTTTAAGATGTCTTTGTAAAAGGCCAATTCCATGGTTTGTTTGGTTCCAAGCAGCCCGACACATTGAAAGCCACGGGCTTCCACAGCCGCACGTGTGACTGTGGCGATGTGGATCACCGGAATGTTGATTGCTTTCTGAATGTCATCAGCCAGCAAATGCATGGTATTGGCGCAAATTAGCAGGCAATCAGCCCCGGCGGCCTCAATACGTTGAGCGTTGCTGCATATCAACTTTGAAAGTTCATCCATGCGCCCTTTGCTGACACAGACATCCACATCATGAAAATCGAGCGAAACCATTGCTATCCGGGCACTGTGGTGACTGCCCATGCGGTGTTGTACTTCTTCATTCAGAATGCGGTAATACTCCGCTGTTGATTCCCAGCTGATACCGCCAAGCAAACCGATTGTTTTCATTGTTGGGTGTTTTGTTGGTTGATTCTTTAGGGTAGAGACAAGGCATGCCTTGTCTCTACGGGCATGCCTTGTCTCTACGGGTATGCCTTGTCTCTACGGCCTCTATGCCACATCATTCATCATTCATAATTCATCATTCATAATTCATCCCATCATCACATCCTCACATCATCACATCCTCACATCCCCCCATCATCACATCATCACATCAAATCACCACCCCATTCAAAATCACCGTCTCCACCTTATTGCTGCCATACGCGTAAGGCATGAATGCAAAGCTGGGCATGGGCCGGGTGATAATGACGTTCGCTATTTTTCCGCGACTGATGCTGCCCAATTCATGGCTGATGCCCATGGCATAGGCGCCGTTGAGTGTGACTGCAGCCAGGGCTTCTTCGGGAACCATACGGTACTTAATGCATCCCATGGAAAGAATCAGCTGCATGTTCCCGGAAGGGGAGGAGCCGGGGTTAAAATCGCTGGCCAGGGCCAGTCCCAGTCCGGCATCGATCATTTTGCGTGCGGGTGCATAAGGCATCCCCAGGAAAAATGCCGCACCGGGCAACAGCGTGGGCATGGTTTCGGTGCCCGATAAACATTCAATCTCTTCGTCACCGGTGTATTCCAGGTGATCTACCGAAAGGGCATTGTATTTTACGCCAACCTGTATGCCTCCGGAAAAATCCAGTTCATTGGCGTGGATCTTTGGACGGAGGCCATATTTCATACCGGCCATTAATAAACGCTCCGTGTCTTCGATGGTGAAAAAGCCCTTATCGCAAAACACATCTATGTAATCAGCCAGCTCTTCGGTGGCTATCTGCGGAATCATTTCATTAATAATCAGGTCCACATATTCGCTCTGCTTCCCTTTATATTCGGCAGGTACGGCGTGGGCTCCCAGGAAGGTGGCCTTGATGGTCATCGGACTATAATCTTTTAGCCTCTTTATCACCCGCAACATTTTCAATTCATCTTCGGTATTCAGTCCGTATCCGCTTTTTATTTCTACCGCGCCGGTGCCCAGCTTCATGATTTCATGAAGTCTGCTCAGAGCCGTGCGGATCAGTTCCTCTTCACTGGTTTCGTGCAGCTTTTTAGCTGAATTCAAAATTCCCCCGCCCTTTTTCGCTATCTCTTCGTACGATAACCCGCGGATTTTATCAATGTACTCGATTTCCCTGCTGCCAGCGTAAACCAGGTGGGTGTGCGCATCACAAAAACTGGGCATCACATACCTGCCTTCGGCATTGATGGTCTCTGCAGTGGTGTCAGGACAAGTTTGCATGGGACCGTAATCCATGATGATACCGTTTTCGATCAGCAACCATGCGTTCCTGATCTCAGTGGGTCGCGACATTTCTTTGCCACACAGGCGGGTCACATCCTCAAGTCCGGTCATGCACAAACCTTCGATATTCTTTATGATAATTGACATAGTTATTTTTACTTTATATGAATCTTGTTTATGTTTATATAATATCAGCAATGCTGATCCCGTAAGGGTGTGCTAAGGTACGACTATTTTTTTTAAATGATTTTCTGTTAAGGTTTCGTTAAAACAAGAGCCTGCTTCCCGGGCCGATAGAGGGGTACATAAATTTTCACTATATTTGTTGTTACTTTACTTAATCCATTGATTTTATGAAAGCTACCCGAATTACTCTCGTTTTGAGTATGATGATTTGTCTGGCATTGACTACTCAGGCAGAACCTGTTAATCCTGCACAAGCACGCACTGCCGCTACCGGCTTTTTCTATGAACGTGTTAACCAGGTGAAGGAAATGGCCGCTAAAGATCTTATCATCAGCGAAGAACGCGAAGTTCGCAAAGAGGGCTTATTATTATATTATGTATTTAACTTCCGGAATGGTGGATGGGTGCTCGTATCTGGCGATGACCGCCTGATTCCGGTAATCGGATATTCCTTCGAAGGGGAATACGGAACCAAAGAGGATCTCTGCTGCCACGCCTTTTGGATGAAAAATGTAGACGATCAGATATCTGCCGCCCTGAAAGAAAATTCCGGCGCTTATGAAACAGCCACCCTGCAATGGCAGGATCTGTTAAGCCGCGATTCGCGCGATTATCCGGTAACTAAAGCCAAAGCTATTACACCCCTTATGCAATCGAGCTGGGAACAGGGAAAATATTACAATGCACTTTGTCCGTTGGCAACCGGTGGTCCTGATGGCCGCGCCTTAGTTGGTTGCGTCGCCACTTCAATGAGCCAGGTGATGTACTACTACCGTTGGCCCTTACAGGGATTGGGCACACACGATGGGATTAATTTTGCAAGTTATAATTATCGTTGGAACGAGATGCTGAATTCAGTGTCCGCGGCCAATCAGGGGGTAGCAGAAATCTGTTATCACGCTGGTGTGACCGTTGATATGAGTTATGCTGCCGACGGCAGTGGTTCTTATACCTGGTTGATTCCCGGCGCTATGACGTCGCATTTTCGTTACAGTGCCGATGCACAATTCGAAAATAAAAGTTCTTTCTCTACAGCAACCTGGACCGGCATGCTGATCAACAACCTTGATGAGCTCCATCCTGTAATTTATTCAGGGTCTGATCCCGATGCCGGTGGACATGCCTGGGTGTGCGATGGTTATCAGGGCACTGACTACTTTCATATGAACTGGGGATGGGGTGGCTCTTATGATGGATATTTCTATTTGAATGCCCTGACCGCTGGCGGATCTACTTTTAGCTCTTCACAGGGTGCCGTATTTGATCTGTATCCGCTCACAACTTCATATCCGGTGAATTGTACCGGAACTACTACCGTCAACTATTCCAGAGGCTCCATTGCCGATGGCAGCGGTCCGGCAAGTTATAGCAATAACGCTAACTGCCAATGGCTGATCGATCCTACGGAAGTGATCGCAAAAATCACCCTCGATTTCACCAATTTCGCTACCGAAAGTACTAATGACGTTGTGACGATATACGACGGAAACAGCACTGCTGATCCTGTGTTGGGAACTTTTTCCGGTTCAACACTTCCCCCAACAATTACCACTACCGGTGATAAAGCCCTGGTGGTTTTTACTACCGATGGCGCCATAAATAATGCAGGATGGTACCTTGAATACAGGTCGATTTATCCGGTTTATTGCCTGGGATCTACCACGCTTACTGATCCCTCAGGGGCTATTGATGATGGAAGTGGCGCAAATGATTATTCCATTAACCAGACCTGTCGCTGGACGATTACGCCTCCGAATGCCCAGACAATCACACTTAGTTTTACTGAATTCAATGTGGCTTCCGATGACTGGGTTAAGGTTTTTGATATGATTTCGGGTGCAGAATTGCAAAGCTATGTTGGGGCGACTCTTCCAGCTCAACTCCTTTGTAATACGGGCAGTGTGCTGGTGTTCTTTAAATCGGATCTTGCCAACAATGCCACTGGATGGGCCCTGAATTACACCTCGACTACCATTGGTCTGATGGAAAATCCCGAATTTGGCAGCTTTTCATTGTATCCCAATCCCGCAAAGGATAAGGTAATGGTTGAATTTACACCCACTTCCGACCAGGAGTGCACTGTTGATATTCTGACCCTCGAAGGTCGTGTGATGCTGCATAAAAGCTATAAAAATATTTCCGGTACGCTGAAGGCAGAGTTTGATCTCAGCGGTCTGAGCAGTGGAATGTATATGCTCAGAATTGCAGGGCCAAACGGTAACCTGATCACAAAACTTGTGGTTGAATAAAGCATGGTAATCTTTTGAATATCCCGATTGAATTTGTTCCTTTCGGGATATTCGCATTTTAAACGGAACCGATTTATGTTGAGGAAAATAATTTTCTTTTTTGCTCTGGCCCTATGGGTGGGCAAGCTCTCCGCACAGAACGTGGACCCTGCAATAGCAGCAAAAGTTGCCCGTAATATTTATTTCCTGCAACAAACCGGGGAACAAAAGATGCCCCTTGGGGCCATAACACCGACGTTGGTTTACACCGATGAAAATTCTTCATTAAAAAATTATTATGTATTTAATATTTCCTGCGGGGGATTTGTGATCGTCTCTGCTTTCGACGCCGTTGCTCCCGTTTTGGGATATGCATTTCGCGGAAGCTATCAGCAGCTCGATCAGCCAGAGGCATTCACACGCTGGATGCACGATTACAGCGGTCAGATCCAATCGGCCCGCATGCTGCAATACAAGGCTTCTCCACAGGTAAAAGAGGAATGGCAACGGTTGTCACAGGAAACGGTGGCTGTTAATAAAGCCGGAAAATCGGTGAGCCCTATGCTGCTTACTACCTGGGATCAGGGAAGATATTATAATGAATATTGTCCGGTAGATTTAGACGGAGAAGATGATCATGTGGTGGTAGGATGCGTCCCGGTTGCCATGGCGCAAATTATGAATTATTACCGCTGGCCTTTGCAGGGAACAGGATCCTATTCATACAGCGACTCTACTTATGGAATACTGAGCGCAGATTTTGGAGCAACGCATTACCGCTGGAACGAAATGCCGCTCCGATTAGCCACTTATAATAGTCCGGTCGCTGAACTGCTTTATCACCTTGGCGTATCTGTGGATCTGGCGTATGGTCCGCAGGGCAGCGGAATGTACAATCACAAAGCGGCGTATGCCCTTCGTACTTATTTCGGATACTCACCGGCTACAGAGTATGTGTTTCGCGATACGGCCGTTAACCTTAACTGGAAACAACTGGTTATCGACCACATTGATAACGGAATGCCGCTGTATTACGCCGGCTGGGCCGATACCGTGAATGTCAGCGGTCACGCCTTTGTATGCGACGGATATCAGGATACTACTTTTTTCCATTTTAACTGGGGCTGGGATGGTTATTACGACGGGTATTTTATGCTCGATGACCTTACCCCGGGTGCGAATGATTTTACCCTCGACCATGAACTGATCATCAATATGGCGCCCAATGGAGCCTACCCGTACTTTTGCACCGGAGCAGATACCCTTACAACCTTCCATGGTAACGTGAGCGATGGGAGTGGTCCGCTGGGAAACTATACGGATGATGCCGATTGCACCTGGCTCATCGCCCCCGAAGATTCAGTGTCGTTTATAAAACTCACCTTTCACGAATTTTCTGTGACCGGCCCCGGTGATACACTCTTTGTGTATGATGGCAACAATACCTCTGCGCCATTGCTGGGAAGTTATTCAGGCATGTTGCTTCCTCCCGTGCTTACAAGCACAGGTCCTTACATACTGCTGCATTTTGTAAGCGACAGCGCAACGAATTCCGCAGGCTGGATGGCTGATTACCAGTCGACCATTCCGGTGTATTGCTCGGGTATTCAAACCCTCACTGCCCAATCAGGCAGCCTCGGCGATGGAAGCGGCCCCAGGGATTATCACAACAACAGCCTGTGCCGCTGGAAGGTCGAGCCCACCGGAGCGACCACGGTATCATTGCATTTCAATGCCTTTGATCTGGGTACCGGCGATTACCTCGATGTTTACGATGGCAGCAACAGCGCTCTGCTGGCACACCTGACCGGCGATTCAATTCCGGGCGATCTTACTTCCCCTTCAGGTAAGTTCCTCATCGTATTCATAGCGGATTCAAAAATCACGGCAGGTGGATGGGAGGCTGAATATGGTAATTTCGCGGCCATCAGTGAACCTGAAGTACTGACCGGAATCAGCATTTTCCCTAACCCGGCAAACGATCATTTTACCGTTTCCGGATACAGCATCAGGAGCGGGAACGCCACATTGCAACTCTGGAATTCCGGACTGTCTGAAGTCTGCAGCCAATCGTTGAATCTTTCTACGGGTCCTTTTTCTATCCGGCTATCCACCGGACATCTCGCGCCAGGCCTTTATCTGCTGCGCATTTTATCGGATAATGAACAATCCTTTCATAAAATAGTAATTAGTGAGTAATATGAAAATAAGAAATATATTTTACCTTTTTTTATCGCTGTTCCTTCTTGGAGCCATCACGGTAAATGCTGTTGAAGTTCCGAAAAGCCTTCTGCGCAAAGCGGCTGAGAATTATTATGTGGCACAGCTTGCATTTCAAAACCCCGGACGTACTGTGAACAGCTCGATTGTTGCGGAATTTCCTGTGAGCAGGGAAAGCGTTCCTGTGTACGATATTTTTAATTTCGCTCAGGGCGGATGGGTCCTCATTTCTGCGGATTACCGGGTGTTGCCGGTTCTCGCATATTCGCTCACCGGAACACTGGAGCCCAATCAGGGCTCACCGGAATTAACGTGGTGGCTCGATCGTTATGCCACACAGATTTTGGATGCAGTGCAGCAAAATATTACTCCCGCATCCGGCATTACTGCACAATGGTCAGCGCTGATTTCGGGCAGTTATCAGGCTGCAGCAAAGGATACCCGTAGTGTTCAGCCCTTACTGAATTCCACCTGGGATCAGGGAAACTATTACAATTATTATTGCCCGCTTGATGCGGCCGGACCCGGAGGTCGCGTATGGGCGGGGTGTGTGGCGACCAGTATGTCGCAAGTGATGTATTATTACCGCTACCCGTTGCAGGGCAACGGTACGCATGGATATTATTCCGATTACGGTTATCTTGAAGCTGATTTTGGAAGCACTACCTATGATTGGAATGCCATGCAGGATAATATTAACCATCAGTACAACCTCCCTATGGCCATGCTGCAGTATCATTGCGGACTGGCAGTGGATATGGGGTACAGCCCCGATGGTTCAGGAGCCTATATGGGTGATGCCACACAGGCGTTGATACAATATTTCGGATATTCCGCTTCGGCCAACCTGCAATATAAAAACAGTTACAGCGATGCCATATGGAAAAACATGCTCACGGCAGAATTGGATGCACGTCACCCCTTAAGTTATGCCGGATATGGCGATGGTGGCGGCCATGCGTTTGTTTGCGATGGCTATGATGCCACCGGGAAATTCCATTTTAACTGGGGCTGGAGCGGTTATGGTGACGGATATTTTTTTCTGGACAACATGAATCCCAACGGTTCCTTTTCTGATGGACAGCAGGCTATTTTTGACCTGATTCCCGGAAGCGGCTTTCCTTATGGATGCTCGGGTACCACGACCATTAACGCCAACCAGGGCAGTATTGATGATGGCAGCGGAGCCGTAGCAGATTATAGTCCTGGCGGGGATTGTATGTGGCTGATTGATCCTGTGGATTCGGTGCAAAATATACGATTGTCCTTCACCCGCTTCTCCACCGAAGCCGCGAATGACGTGGTTACTGTGTACGATGGCCCTACTACCTCTGATTCGGTATTAGGAACCTTTTCGGGATCAACCCTGCCGGCCCAGATATCCTCTACCGGTGATAAAATGCTCGTTCGTTTCACCACCAACAGCTCTGTGCAGAGTACTGGGTGGATGGCTTCTTTTGAGTCAGTATTGTCGCGTTATTGTCAGAGTCTGGCAGAATTTACAGCTCCTTCTGGGAGTTTCAGCGATGGGAGCGGCGCTTCGGATTATAACAATAACACCGCTTGTCGCTGGAGGATTTCCCCTCCGGGAGCCACCGGTATCACCATTAATTTCTCCTCTTTTGATCTGGAGGGAAATGATTTTCTGGTCATTTATGATGAAATTTCGGGATCCGAGCTTGGTAACTTCCGTGGAAACACCCTGCCACCGGTTGTTTTTGTGTATTCATCCAAAGCATTGTTAACCTTTTTAAGCGGTGCATTGGGTACGGCCGGGGGATTTGATGCTACCTATACTTCTTCTACTTCCGGAATTACTGAGGGCGACGATGTTTCAGCCATGCTCGTATATCCTAATCCTTCCGGAAATGCCATGCACTTTTCGGCCCCGGCAGCCTCCGGACCGGTAAATCTTCACCTGTATTCAGCCACTGGTGCCGAAATGCTTCATGTAACCGGATTTCCGGTAAACGGCGTATATCAGCATGATTTAGATGTAACTGACTTCGCCACCGGACTCTACCTGCTGGTCTTCGAAAACGAAGGAAACAAGCAGATTCAGCGGATTTCTGTAGTACGCTAACCCCGGGAGGGCAAGTAAAAAGACAAAAGATAAAAGACAAAAGGAAGTGTTAAAGTAAAAAGACAAAAGATTAAAGACTGTGCTAGCATGAACCAATTATATGAAATACGTTTTTCTCCTTATTTTTTCCCTCTTTATCAGTGATATAACTGCTCAGGAAATTTCATTTTTAAAGCATTTTAATTTTGCTGAATACGGACATCCAGAATCCATAGTGCAGCAAGGGAATAACTATCTATTGCTTGCATACGAATACTCCCCTCCAAATTATCACGGACATCAACATATCATCTATAAAATTGATGGTGCAACAGGTAGTTGCCAGGATAGTACATATTTATCAGATATTATAGGGTATGAGCAGAGAAGATGTTGCTTGATGAAAAAAAATAATGATAGCATTTTAATTTCTGGTAGTTATGAAAAAAATTCTATGTATTATATCTATACAGGAATGGTTCAATCCTCAAATTTATCTTTCACTCCAATCGTGATTGACTCTCTTCCATACGAAACTGTGGTACATACATACCTGATAAACTCTATAGGAAATTTGGTCATAATGACCATCAATCCTGACACTTCCGGATTCTTAGTTAATTATGGTTTATATGAATTAGACTCTTCATTCACAGTTGTTAAACATGTCATAACCACCCATAAAGATGGATATTTAGCAGGGATAGCTGAAACAAAAAACGATAGTTGTTACTTATTAAGTTCAACAAACTGGACTGTCAAGGTAAATTACGATTTTGAAATAACAGACACATTGCTGGAGGATGTTATTTCATATGTCGGGTATTTAAAACAGTATAATCCTAACACATTTTTTTCTAATTGGTTTCTGTATGTTAATGGGGATCCTCCTCAGGATTTAGGTGATAGATTTATCGGATTATTTAAATATACCAGCAACGGGGTCTGCATTGATACATTCGTCTATGGAATGCCAGAAAAAGATCAAGATAATAGTCAGGTTGGTTTTCTCGATTTTAAAACAAACGACACCTTGTTTTCATGCGGTATAGCCGGATATATTGATCCCGACATGGCTTACGATAACTGGATGGATATTGTAAAAATGGATTCTTCTGGAAATATTATTTGGCAAAAGTTTTTAGGTTATGATGCTAATTATCTTTTCTGTACTATTGCTGCAACTGATGATGGAGGATGCATTGTTGCTTATGCTTACTGGGATTGGCGGACTCAAATGAATAAAAAAACCGATATCATCGTTGTTAAACTAGATAAATACGGAAATTCACCAGTAGGAATAAGCGAGCCTGTTTTCCGGAAAAATGGTAGAGTTTCGGTCTACCCAAATCCAGCCTTAGTTGACCTCAACATACTGATAAAAGGGGTAACAAATGCTGAAATTATCCTATCTGATCTTACAGGCCGTGTTTGTCACCGACAGCACTTATCAGGTCAATGTAACCGGTTGGATATTTCTTCCTTCAGTTCGGGGATTTACTTTTACTCCGTTTTTTCAGGGCAGACGGTAATCGGACAAGGGAAATTTGTGAAAGGACAAGGTTCGGCACAGTAAAACTTGGTAGTGTTGAGATTACGACCGAAGCTCCAATGCGAAATATTGCTCAAATTGATAGGGAAAAATATTGCCTTAGAACAAAGAGTAATTAAATACAGCGGATCAGAACCAAAACTGGACAATGACTTTACCAGCAAAATGAAAAATCATGGAGAACACTCATCACGTATAAAAAATGGCTAAGAAAAGAGACATAGCATCAGAAAGCGGCTTTAATGAAATATTGCTTTACACAACGCCAAACGGGAGCGTAAAAGTGGAAATTTATTTACAAAACGAAACGATATGGCTGACCCAGCAAAGAATTGCTGACTTATTTGGTGTTGACAGAACTGTGGTAACAAGACATATTGGAAATATTTTCAGCTCAGGAGAATTAAATGAGCAAGTGGTATGTGCAAATTTTGCACATACCACTCAACACGGCGCTATCAAAGGAAAAACCCAGGAAACGATTACTAAATTCTACAACCTCGATGTTATTATTTCGGTGGGTTATCGTGTAAACAGCAATCAGGCAACTGCTTTTCGCATTTGGGCTACCGAACGGTTGAAGGAATATATCATCAAGGGTTTTACTATGGATGATGAGCGGCTGAAAAATCCAAACAATATTTTTGGTAAAGATTATTTTGAAGAACAGCTTGCACGAATCCGCGACATCCGTAGCAGCGAACGCAGGTTTTATCAAAAGATAACCGATATCTATTCGCAATGTAGTGCCGACTACGGCAGCGAAACCGACATCACAAAAAAGTTTTTTGGTACTGTTCAAAACAAATTGCACTGGGCGATCACAGGACAAACAGCAGCAGAACTGATTGCTGCTCGCGTTGATAGCACTAAACAAAACATGGGACTGACCTCCTGGACCAATGCACCAAAAGGAAACATTCGGAAAACGGATGTGGGTGTAGCAAAAAATTATTTGAACGAAAAAGAATTGGACGGGTTGAACCGAATTGTGTCTATGTATCTTGACTTTGCTGAAAATCAGGCGAAAAAAGGCGTTGTAATGTATATGAAAGATTGGATTGAAAAATTAGACGCGTTCCTTCAGTTCAACGAAGAAGCCATATTGAAACATCAGGGAAAAGTTTCTCATGAAGTGGCTTTGGCACTTGCTGAAACTGAGTTTGAAAAATATCGAATTGCAAAAGATAGATTATTAGAAAGTGATTTTGATAAGGTTGTAAAAAAACTATCCTCGCCACCACCACCACCAAAAAAGAAAAAATGATGGCAGAATGCATCAACCTAGAATAATCGTTTTTAGATAAACTTTAATTCGTAATTCTGGGAAGAATACAGTTGTCATTGTCAGAATGAATCAGCTGCTGACACTAGATGTAAGGTTTTTCTTTATAATTCCTCCCTGCCTTCTTGCCTTCGTGGAGAAAAGTATTTCTTTATTTCCCCTGTTAATAAAAATGTTGATTAATATACTCCCCCCAAATTTGCCCCCGCACCAAACAAAGTAACTTTGCAATATGGTGAATACTATCGGTAATATATTGCGTCTGACTACCTTTGGAGAATCGCACGGACCGGCCATCGGCGGCGTACTCGATGGTTGCCCCGCCGGTACTGTGATTGATGAACAGGAGATTGCGCTGCAGTTGCAACGCCGCATGACAGCCCAGTCATCTTTTTCTTCATCCCGTAAGGAAACCGATCAGGTGGAATTTATTTCCGGAATCGAAAAAGGTGTGGCATTGGGTACCCCGATTTGTTTCATGGTGCGTAATACCGGTCACCAACCAAAGGATTACGAAAACATTAAAGAGGTGTTCCGCCCTTCACATGCCGACTATTCATGGTTTGCAAAGTTTGGTGCAGGTTCAGGTAGTGGAGGTGGAAGAACCAGTGCACGCGTGCTGCTGCCCGCAGTGGTGGCCGGTTGCATTGCAAGGGATATCCTGCGCAGTACACAAGTTTCAGTGCTGGCCTGGGTTTCCTCGATTGGTACGGTTCAGATTTCTGATATGCTTTTAGATATTACCCCTGAGATGGTGCATAATAATGAATTGAACTGCCCGGATCCCCTGGCTGCCAAAGAAATGCTGAGGCTACTTACGACGTTAAAAAAAGCCGGAGATACTACAGGCGGAACCATTATCTGCCGCATTTCGGGCGTTCCTGCCGGACTGGGTGAACCGGTATTCGGCAAACTGCATGCTTCACTTGCCCATGCCATGATGGGGATTAACAGCGTAAAAGCTTTTGAATATGGAAGTGGTTTCGAAGCCTCGCGCATGAAAGGCAGTGAATATAATGATGCACTTTACGTGAAAAAAGGAACCGTGCACACCCGCAGCAATCATGACGGCGGGATCAATGGCGGGATTTCCAACGGGGAGGATATTCTGTTCCGGATCGCCTTTAAACCCATTCCTTCTGTTCACCTCGAACAAAAAACCCTCGATACCAGGCTCAAGCCGGTGTCGGTAAATATTTCCGGCCGTCACGATACTTGCGTGGTGCCCCGCAGCGTTACTTTGGTCGAATCGTTGGCAAATCTGGTCATCGCCGATCAATTTCTTATGCAGAAAATCAGAAATTTCAAATGATCCCAAGAATAACTCTTTTCAGCTTCATGCTGATGTTTATTACTGTTCCCTTATTGGCGCAGGAGGAAGATAGTGGCTGTCCGCAACTCACCGACAAGCGTGCCATTAAGACCTTTAAAAGTGCCATGGAATTGTTTTCCGACCGGCATATTGCCGATGCGGTTCCCCTTTTTAAAGAAGTCATCGCGATCGAGCCAACGACCGCGGAACCTTATTACTACCTTGGTTATTATAATTTTAAATTTGCCGAGAACCTCAAAGCGGCAGAAACCTATCTTACCAAAGCCGTCGAAATTTGCCCGGAGGTCGATATCAATGCCTGGTATTTTTTAGGCGATATATATGCAGGCCGCGAAGAATGGGCCAACGCAGTTAAATGTCTCAGCAAATTTACCGCAGATCCCGCATTGATCGATAACGATGGCGATCTGCAACGTGCCCGTGATTTGTTGACCTGGGCCCGCTTTTACGACAATATGTTCAGTAAACCTGTTCCTTTTGAACCCTTTTACCTGCAAGGAGTTTGCTCCCCTAATCATGAATACCTGCCCTGCATTTCTCCCGACGATGAAATGGCCTTCTATACCCGCCTGATCGAAATGCCCCCGCGCAAAGGTGACCTGGTTCCCAAAAAGTATTTCAAAGAAGCCCTTTATTATAGTGAGAAAAAGAATGGCACTTTTGATGTCGGACAAGAAATGCCCGATCCTTTTAATAACACCGAAAACATCGGAAATGTGAGCATTACCCTCGATAATAAAATGCTCTATGTGGCGGTGGGTAAACTCGATGCAAGCAACAACATGAATGTCGATATTTATACTTCCACACGAGACGAGGATAACTTTTGGACCGGGCTTTATCCCGTGGAGGGAATTAACAGCCCGAATACCTGGGAAACCATGCCGTCCATCTCGAGCGATGGCAATACCCTGTTTTTTATCAGCGATCGTCCGGGCGGTTTTGGTGCGGGCGATATCTGGGTATCGCACAAAACAAGTACCGGGGCATGGGATACCCCCGAAAATCTTGGTCCCGCCATTAATACTTCAGGTGAAGAAAAAACTCCGTTCATCCACACCGATAGTCAAACCCTTTATTTTACTTCTGGTGATGCTTTTGATGCTGATGGGAATACTATCGGGGTCGGGCATGCCGGTTTGGGGGGGCTCGATATCTTCTTTTCAAGACGCAAGGAAGACGGAACATGGACAAAACCCGTGAACATCGGGTATCCTATCAATACCGATAAAGATGAATCGGGTTTCTTTGTAAGCACCGATGGCAAAACAGGATATTTTACCAGCAATAAACTTAATGGTCCCGGGGGGTATGATGTTTACGGATTTGATCTGTATAAAGATGCCAGGCCCGAAGAAGTCCTGCTGATTAAGGGGGCCGTAACACAGGAGGATAGCGAGAAGCCGGTGCAGGCACGTATTGAGTTGAAAAACGTGGAGACCAGGAAAATTACTGAAATCCCGGTCGATTCGGTTACAGGAAAGTATGTGGCAGCACTTGTGTTTAAAAACGATTATATACTCACCGTTAAAACAGAAGATTATGCCTACGAATCAAAATATATCGCCAAATCCGATAGTTCTATTGAGCCCAAAGTACGGATTGATTTTGAAGTAAAACCCATTGAAGTGGGAAAATCCTACCGGCTGAACGATATTTATTTCTCTACCAATTCATCGGAACTCAGGGACGAATCACGTTCGGTGCTCGATGGCTTTATTGAGTTTCTGAACGAGAACAAAGAGATCAAAGTCTTGATTCAGGGCCATACTGATGATATTGGTAAAGCAGAGGATAATCTCCTGCTTTCCGATAACAGGGCTAAATCCGTGTACGAATACCTGCACGAAAAAGGCATCGCTGCCGAGCGCTTGTCATATAAAGGCTATGGGGAAGAAAAACCCGTCTCAACCAATGAAACCGAGGCTGGTCGTGCCCGGAATCGCAGGACGGAATTTGTGATTATTGAGAAATAATTTTTTTTAGCCCATGGGTTCCCTTATATTTGTTAAATATTTATTGTTGTTATTATGTATTTCCGGGGGTTGAGGCGAACCTTCAAAATCTTTAAAAAAATGAAAAAATTTCTGTTATCCTCAATGCTGGTGTATTTGTGCTGCGTTGGTTTTTCCCAGGGAAATTTCACGGTAGTGCACCAGCGCGAAGCGCATTATCCGGAAGGAGATACGGCATTTCAGAATTATTTTAACCGGAACCTGAAATACAGCCAGGAAGCTTTTGAAAAACGTTTGTATGGCAGTGTCATGGTCAGCTTTAATGTAATGCCCGACAGCACACTTACCGATGTAACCGTGTTAAGCGGGGTAGGAAGTGGTGTGGATGAAGAAGTGGCAGCGTTACTTAAACCGATGAAGTTTGTTCCTGCAATTGCCAATGGAGTTAGTGTCAGATCAAACATGATTGTTTCGGTGACGATAAAAGCCATTCCTAATCCCGAAATGAAAATCGAAAAATAATCAGGAACTTGTTTCAATTTAAAAACCTCAAACCTGGCGTCCCTAAAAGGGCATTGCTCTTTATTGCAGCAATGGCCTGGTCGATCGCCGCATTGATCCTGTTCTGGCGGGGTCATTTTTTTATTAACGAGGCCCATTTCCCCGTTTCATGGGGGCTGTATATCAGCATTTCGTTGGGCTTTATGTTTTATTTGCTGCTGTTTTCACGGATCTCTCTGTCGCATTCCAACCGGATTTTCAAATTAACAGTGGATAAGCCCTGTGCCTTTGCTTTTTTTTCGGTGAAGTCGTATGTGATGATGATCATTATGATCGCTGCAGGCATTTTTCTTAGAAAGACCGGTGCAGTGAATCCCGTGATAATAGCCGTGTTTTACTGGATTATGGGGGTTCCTTTATTGCTGTCTTCTTTTCGGTTCTGGTATTTTGGCCTTAATTATTCCGCATTCCAACGTCAGTTTCAGGAACGCATCGATAGTGGAAATCCCCATTTATCACGATGGCAAAAACGTCTGGCTAACTTCGTTTCGGTCACGGTTGTATTGCTGATTCTTCTGATTACATATTCGAATTACGAAATTGCCCGCATCGCAAAGCCCTATATTTATTCTTCAGTTGATGAAGTTCCGTTCAATAACGTGGCCGTCGTCCCTGGCACCAGCAGCAAACTGTCATCGGGACACAAAAACCTGTTTTTCACTTACCGGCTGAAAGCGGTGTCGGAGTTGTACCGCCAGGGAAAAATAAATGCGATTATCGTAAGTGGCGACAATGGTACTGTTTATTATAATGAGCCTATGGATATGAAAAAGGCGCTGGTAGAACTGCAGATTCCCGACTCAGTGATTTATCTTGATTATGCCGGTTTTCGCACCTTTGACAGTGTAATCAGGGCATGGAAAATATTCGGCCAGAAAAAATTCACGTTTGTTTCACAGCGCTTTCAGAACGAAAGGGCGGTCTTTATCGGACGTAGTTATGGAATCGAAATTATTGCATACAATGCGCAGGACGTAACGACTTACAGCAGTTTTAAAACCATGGTGAGGGAGTTGTTTGCGCGGGTAAAAGTTTTTCTCGACATCTATGTGCTGAACCAGCAGCCGCGATTTCTGGGTGAACCCGTAATTATTAAGTAATATCGGCGATCGGATTATGAAAACAAAATTGATGGTTACCCTTGGATTGTTGCTGGCATCCTGCTTTTCGCTGCTGGCGCAGATTCAGCCTGGTGAAGATACAGAACAGTATGATGGGTTAAAGTTTGTTACGGTGGCCCGTGAACTCGCTTTGCGCGGATATCAGACGCAGGACCCGCTTTATTTAATGACCGCGGCGCAAACCCTGGCAGAATATCCCGTTAAGGGCAATCTGCAACCCGATAGTATTCTGTTTGAAAACGCTTCTTATTCGCCCTCTGTGGCGGGTGCCCGGACCATCGAACTCAATCCGCAAACCCTGCTTGATGATGCCGTGGGTATGGCCGGCAGCGACTCATTGCTCATTGCCATGATTGAACGCACACGCGAAAAAGTCCGTATCACCGAAAGCCTTCCGCGTGGCCGGAAATTCAGTCCGCTGATCCAGGAATTCAACCTGAATTCTCAGGGTCGTGTGAAACTCTGGGCCACCTTTAATGCCAACGAAATTGCAGAAGTATTTGTGGCCGGCAATGGCAGCACCACCATCGATCTTTATCTTTACGACCTTAACGGGAAACTCCTGGCCAGCGATCTTAAAAATATCGACGATTGTTACGTTTCTTTCACCCCTTCCGGCACCCTGCAATTCCGCATCGAAATTAAAAATAACGGAACCACCGATAATAAGTGTTTGCTGATGACCAATTAGTGAGTTGCAATAGTGGAGGTAATTAATTTCACATCCTGCCCCCACAATGCACAATTGAACCAACCAGAATGACCACCTGTAACCGTTTTTTATCAGAAATTTTTCCCCGCTTCTTTAACCGGTTCCTTCGCTTTGGCTTTATCTTCGCCATTTTGCTTATGTCCGTGGATGTTGTGGCACAGCCTGCTGATAAAAATAAAACCAGTGAAACCGCCGTCCTGAGCCAGGCGCAAGTCATCTGGCAGCAGGCCAGACAGGATTACCAACAAGGTCATTACCTGAAAACGTTCCGGCTTTATCAGCAATCGTTGCGAATGATGGAACAGGTTCAGGAACCTTCGCTCGAATTCCGGAAAGCTACATACACCATGCAATCCGGGGTGCTCTCGCTGGCGGATACGTTGCTCGATCAATACAGCAACTCCGGATCGCGCCTGCTGTTGCTGAGGTTTCTGCTTCCCCTTTACGAAAAGACCATCGGCACTGCGTTCTCCCTGTATGAGCAGGAACCGGGGTGCGCGACCTTCGAAAAGGCCTTTTTACTGGCCGAGCAAAGCCGGAACCGTATGCTCACCGAAGCGATCAAAAGCGCCGGATTGAAAGCCTTTCGTGATGTACCAGCAATCGTTATCGAAAAACAACAACAGTGGAGTGCCTCCATTTTTATTTACCGCAACCTGTTGGATATTGAATCCGGAAAGGCCAATCCTGACGATGGTCTGATTACGAAGTATGCTGATTCGCTGAACTTTTTCCAACATCAGGCCGATTCGCTGAATTTTTATTTTTCGCAGAAGTATCCTGCCTATTACCAGCTTATGAACCGGCAGCATTTTGCTGCAGCGGGTCAGGTTCAGCAACGTCTGAAAGGCACGCACAAAGCGGTGCTGGAATATTTCTGCGGCGATAATGCACTCTACCTTTTCTGCATAACACCCACGCAGCGAAGTTTTCACAGGATCATCCGCGACAGCGCGCTTAACCAGCAGGTGCTGGAGTTTCAGAAGGCCATACTTTCGGTGGATGAAAATGCTTTTTCAGCACCAGCGTATTATTTGTTCGAAACCCTTGTGGCTCCTGCGAAAGCATTACTGTCCGGAAACGACCAAATCGTTGTGATACATGATGGTATTACCGGAACCATCCCCTTTGAAGCCCTGTTAGTGACACCTGCAAAAGCGGATGAAGGCTATCTGCAGTTTGATTACGCGATACACCATTATTGTTTTTCGTATGCGCCCTCTGCCACACTCTGGCTCGAACATCAATCAGTTGTTCCTTCAGAAAACACGCGCATGGTGGGCTTTGCGCCTTCTTTTTCGCAAGAACTGAAAAATAGTTACCGGCAAAATTGTCCGCAGAATACAGACTCCTTCTACCTTTCATTGCCCGAACAACGCTCAACATTTCGCTTTGCCGAAGATATCACGGAAGTGATACCGGGAACGTGGTACACCGGGGCTGAGGCTACTGTGGCCAATTTCCGCAGCAATGCTGAAGATGCGGGGATCATACATCTGGCCACCCATACTTTTTTTGATACTGAAAATCCTATGAACTCACGGGTCGTGCTTGTTAAAGAGGGCTGTGATACTTCCATGGGCAACGGATACATCCGCGCAAGCGACCTTTACAATATGAGGCTACATGCTTCCCTGGCGATACTGGGAAGTTGCCAGACCGGATTTGGTAAGCAAAGCAGGGGTGAAGGTATTATTTCGCTGGCTTATGCTTTTAGCTACGCGGGCTGTAGTTCCTTGGTTTATTCTCTATGGAGTGTCGACGAAAAAAAGACTTCCGAACTTATGCGGTTTTTCTATGAAGGCTTATCAGAAGGTCTTACCAAAGATATGGCATTACATCAGGCAAAGCTCAGGATGCTGGAGCAATCAAACGAACTCACCGCTAATCCGTTGTACTGGGCCGGTTTTGTTTTTAGCGGCGATGCGGCTCCCTTTGTTATACAGCAAGACAGGGAGTTGAATTATCTTTATTGGAGCATCGGAGCTGTTGGACTCATCGCTCTGATGATTTTTTTATTTATGAAAAATAAAGGAAGAAAGAAACAAATATAAATTTTGTATCTTTACGGCCACATTTACATCAGAAAAATTCTACCGCCATGAGTAAAGAAAAGTCAGTTAAAAAGGAAGACAAAAAGAAGCCTACCAAATCTCTGAAAGAAAAAAGAGATGCTAAAAAAGCCAAAAAAGGTAGTGCTTAGAAAAAGTAAAAAGCCGGTTCAGACCGGCTTTTTACATTAAATATAACCCCAAAATTGCGCACTAAATCTTTTTTAGCAACTCTTGTGCCTTTGTTTTAAAGGGCCCGGAATCTCCACCTGCAACAATCATCAGGCAGGTTTTTGCCGCTTCCTTCTGTCCGTCCCTGATCAGCGCCAGCGCTTCGTTATAACGGGCCATATAGTAATAGCGCGATCCCGGTTCTCCCACCTTTTTAAAATGGTCAATGGCCTCGTTATTTTTCAGGGTTTCAAAATAGCAGATGCCGATATAATAGTTCAGGGTGTCATTATCCGGACTCACGGCCAGTAACTGCAGCAGTTGTTCTAAAGATTCTTTATACTGACCGTCTTTATAGTCGAGCATTGCGCGATCGAGCAAGGGGTTAACAGAGGCGCCCATTACAACAGGAAGCCCTGGGTCGGCAATGTAAAACTCCTTGACGAGTCGTTGCGGATAAGTGGTGGTGCGGAAAATAATGTACCCGGGAATTGCAACAATCAAAATGACCGCCGCTGCCACAGCGGCGCGTCTGAATGCATTCCAGTTATCGGCGCGGTAAAGGCTGCGGAGCTGCTTATCCTTCATGAAGGTTTTAAGCCGCTCATGCTCCCAGGCATTGATTCCGTTCACGATGTGAATGTATTCGTCAAATTCCTCCTTCAACGCCGGGTCCAGCTCAAGCCTGTTCTCGAATGCCAGTCGGTCAAATTCTGACAAGAGCCCTTTGCTGTAAGCATCAAAAATATGTAAGTTTTCTGTATCCATGCGTTTATGTTTTATTCAAAAAAATCGGTTTTATCATATCGTTCAAAAGCCAGGTGTTGCAGCCTTCTTAGACATTTAAGTTTTTTATTTTTAGCAACATCTTCATTTTTAAATTCCATTTCTGCCGCAATTTCTTCCATTGATAAGCTGTGAAAATAAAACAGGGTAAGTACCTTTCTGCATTTCTCATCAATCAGTTCCATCAGTTCCTGTACTTTGTTGGTGATTTCCTGGTTTTTATTGAGGTCAAAAATATTATTATACGATTTATCCTGTTGATACGAGATGACTTTCAGGTGCGTGTCGGAGACCTTCTGTTTGTTCAGTATGTTCAATATCTTATTCTTTCCGATCTCAAACATATACGACTTCAGCGATGCCCGCTCACTCTTTATATACCGCCCCGAAAGCACATTCTGGTATACATCAATCACTGCATCCGAAAAAACATCCTCAGCTACTTCAGCTTCGATGCTGTACTTAAATGATGCCCACTTAATGAAATCCTTTCTGTAGTTCTGATAAACATATTGTAAGGCATTCATGTTGTGATTTCTGAAATCACTGATGATCTTTTCGTCTTGCATTTTCAGTTAGTTTATAATTCAACCCGGACAAAAGTACCCACTTTGAATCAATTCTTTGCATTCTGTTCACAAAACTACAAATAATATCACCCAAAATCGTAGAGACAAGGCACGCCTTGTCTCCACGATTGTGCGTGCCCCATGGTAGAGACAAGCATGCCTTGTCTCTACCATACCCCATTTTTTGTTATCTTTTATCTTTCATCTTTTATCTTATTACTTTCTTTTGTCTTTTCTCTTTTGTCTTTTGTCTTTTTTTAACGTCCCGTTAACGCTGAAATAAAAAATCGGTTACCTTTGCATTTTCCAATTTATAAAATTGAAAATCGAATAATCCACCTTAAATTTAAAAAAAATGAAAAAGTTAATTTTTGTGATGTTATTTGCCTTTTTAGGCGCATTGGTAATTCCTTCCGCTGTTCAGGCTCAGGTTAAGGAGAAAAAGAACATTGATGAAAAAGCAAAAGTTTTCGAAAAAACCCGCGGCGCTGACGAAAACATTAAAACAGCAAAACCTATTGATGATACCAAAGCAAACAAGGTTGAAAAAACCCGCGGCGAACTTTGCTACATCTATGTTTACAACTATTCTGGTTATGCAGTTGATATTTATATTGATGGTGACTGGATGGGAACCATTGGCGCTTACGAATCAGCATACACATATGCATATCCGGGCAGCACCAAGGCATACGGTAAATCAATCGGCGGAACCATGGTATGGGGACCTACCTATTTCGATTGCCAGTATGAATATACCTGGAACCTTTACGAATAATAAAAGTTGATGAAAAAAAAAGACATAATCTATGCTGGTTATGTCTTTTTTTTATTCCAGATAGTATCACGGTTACAAAAATTGAAGGTAACTTATATAATTATCTCCGGTGTTTTTACCAAAGCTGATCCTATGAAAAAGGCGAACTATATTTTTTGTGCAGTCATTGCGATAATGTTTGCGGTTTCCCCTGCCGCATTGAATGCCCAGACCAAACGGGCGCTGCTTGTTGGTATCGACATTTATCAACCGCCCAATGCGGCCGAAGTACAGAAGACCCGCGGTGGATGGACCAACCTCGATGGCTGCGTTAATGATGCCCAAGCCATAGGCGAGATTATTAAAGGCCGTTTTGGTTTTGAGGAAAAAAATATTTCCACCCTTTTTAACCATGATGCCCAGCGCGAAAAAATTCTGGCCGCTATGGAAACGCTGATTGCGCAATCAGAAAAGGGCGACATTGTTTTTATTTATTATGCAGGTCATGGTTCCCAGGTGAACAATTCCCTTTCTGCGGAGGTTTCAGGGGATAAGAAAGACGAAAGTATTGTGCCGGCTGATATGTTCGATATCCGCGACAAAGAACTGGCCGATATCTTTAACCGTCTATTAGATAAGGGTGTCGTTCTGACCCTGATTTTTGACAGCTGCCACAGCGGTTCTATCGCCCGTGGAAGCAATAGTCCGGTTATTGCCAAGGACCGCCACATGCCTGCCAATCCATCTGATGCCAAAGATCCTTCGGATCCTATGAAACCTGAGGATCGCGGGGCACTGATTTTTTCTGCTGCCCAGCCCGAACAACTGGCCAAAGAAGCCGTCGACGATCAGGGAAATCCTCATGGCGCCTTCACTGTGGCCCTGATTAAGGCTTTGAATTCATCTTCAGTGAATGAGCCTTCCGATATTCTCTTCCTGCGGTTAAAAGCCATTATGCAGGCCAATGGGAATACACAGGAGCCTGTGCTGGGCGGTAATGAAACCCGCCGTAAACAAGGCCTTTTCGGAGAAGACCTGAGTAAAAATGCCGGAAAAACGGTTGTTGCTGTCCTGAAAAATTCCGGAACGGATAATATTGAATTGCAGGGTGGATGGGCTATCGGGCTCAATACCGGCTGCGAATTAAAAAAAATTGGTGCCAACGCTGCCGAGGTGATTTCGATTACGCAGGTGAGCGGAATGGCCAAATGCAAAGCTATTCTCAAATCGGGCGACATCAATAGTATTAAACCGGGCGATCTTTTTGAAATTTCAAAATGGGCCTCAGGCAATAAACCCAATCTGAAAGTCTGGTATCCGGCAACAACACTCAGCAGTGAACAGATACAGGAAGTGGCAAAAAATCTCGGAGGCCTGGCGACAAATAAAAATTATAAATGGATTACCGACCCCACACAGGAGCTTCCCGATTATATTATTCAGTTTTATCAGGATTCATGGAAAATTTCCGGACCCGGCGGTAAATTGGACGACTTGGGAAAAAATCCGGACGCCGAAACAGCCATAAAAAAAATCCCAAAAAATTCTTCTGTTTTTCTGCAGTTACCTCCTTCAACGGAACTGGCGGCTGCGCTTAAACTGGGCAGTGGCAGCGACAATTCCGCCATCGAGGTAACCGTCAATGCAACACAGGCTGATTACTTACTGGTGGGCACTTTCGTGAATTCTGTGGTACAGTATGCATGGCTGCGTCCGGGGATATCCGTTTCTGATTCTGCCTTTTTATCCACCTTGCCCCTTCATACCGATTGGTTTCAGCTCACAAAAAAAGAAGATGCACCGGCAGTAGCAGCTAAACTGACGCAGTATTCACTGCGTCTGGGAAAAGTGAACGCATGGCTCAATTTATCCTCGCCTCCCGACGATGGAACCTATCCCTTTAACCTTGCCCTTAAAAACGCAAAAACGGGTGAATACCTCACTGCCGGTACGGTAACAGAAGGAGAACAATATAGCCTGGTGCTTCAAACCGATGCCGATCGCCTTAATAAATGGACCGGAAAAAGCCGCTACGTATATGTCTTTACCATCGACGTAAGTGGACGAACTCAGCAGATTTTTCCCTTCCAGAATACCGGTAATGAAGGCAATAAACTTCCCGCAAAAAACTATGAACTTCAAAACGAAATCTCACTGGGTCAGGTTACTTTTACCATCAGTGAACCTTTTGGAGTGGATTCATACTTTCTGATCACTTCTGATGAAGCCATCAATAACTTCCAGGCGTTCAACAGCGAAGGCGTGGTTACGCGCGGTGGCGGTAGCGGCAGTCCCCTCGAAAACCTGATTAATGAGGTAGGGGTGGCCACACGGGGCATAACACCCAACACCACCCCCGCCAACTGGAGTTTCCAGCGCATCGCCATCACCAGCAAACCCCTCAACCCTTAATATTTGAACTAATCAACCATTGAACTTTTAACTTTCAACTTTTTAACTTTCTAACTTTATACTTTCTAACTTTCTAACTTTATACTTTTTAACTTTCTACTTTTAACTAAAAAAAGCACAACATGAAACGTACAATAATTTTTTTAATGATCATCGTCTTTGCCCTGGGTTCAACCATTGCACAGACCACCACACCTTCAATTTCTGATGTGCTCGAAAATGTGCTGACCTCAGTGGTGACCGTTTCGGTTGAAAAGGCCAGCGATACCAAACAAATTCTGGGATTCCGGGGTGAATCAGACGTGGCCTATGAAAAAATTCTGGACCTCAGCAATTCCAAGGGTTCCGGATCCGGTTTCGTCATTGATAAAAATGGGAAAAAGTATGTAATAACCAACGCCCATGTGATTGAAGATGCCGAAGAAACCTCGGGCAGTATTTTTATCTATACCATCAACCGGACGAAGTACGAAGCCAGAGTGGTGGGAGGGGATTCCTTTTACGACATTGCTGTGCTTGAATTTGTTAAAACTCCCGGTGCTGAAGTAAAACCAATTACCTTTTCTACCAAGGAACCCCGCATAGGGGAGCCTGTGTTTGCGGTGGGTAATCCGCTCGGAGAATATCCCTATACCGTTTCTGAAGGGATTATCAGTGCCAAAAACCGTGTCAGGGAGGGCCTTACCGGGAAATTTGGGTTTATTCAAACCACCGCTACCGTTATCTGGGGCAATAGTGGCGGGCCTTTGGTGAATAATAAAGGACAGGTGGTAGGTATCAATTCTCAGATCGCTTTCGCGAAACATGGCGGTGAGTCTATCTGGCAGCCACAAATTAATTTTGCTTTGGAAGGAATTCTCAGCAACCGATTGGTAAATGATATCATTGCCAATAGTGGTCGCGTAAAGCGGGCCTTCTTTGGACTTGAAATTACACAGGAATCTATTTATAATGAATATAGCACTACCACATCCGACGGTTGGGAACTCAACGACAGCTTGCCTGTTCTCACCGGCGTTATTCCGGGATCACCGGCTGAAGCCCTGTTGAAAGATAAAATCGGATACCAGATTGTGAAAGTGGGCACTACGACTGTCAGGAATACTGAAGAAGTTCTGGGAGAATTTGAGGCACAAAAGCCCGGAGTTCCTATGAAACTTACCTTGCAAAAAAATGATAGCGAAGTAGTCGTTGAGATCACCGGCACTGAGCTTACTCCGGTTCAGAACGAAGCCATAGCAACCTATGCATTGGGTATCGACAAGGGTTTTAAAATATTAACCCTCGATGAAAAACCTTATATTTCTTTCATGGAAACCGATCAGGGAATCGATGGTGCTCAGGTCAAAGGTTCAGATGTGAAAGGCGAAAAACTGAGAGGTGCTGAAATCAGCAGCGGTACATGGGAAATTACAGCCGCCGGTTATGAAGAAACTGGTTTCAGTTCCATCTGGCGTGTAAAAACCATTTCCGATTTGGGTGCAGCCCTAAGATTAACAGCTTCCCTCGGTGCAATTGATCTTTATCTCGTCCGTAAAGGCGGCCGTGCAGAAGACATGCAAACAAAACGCATCTCCTTTTCCGGAACCAATGAATATAGCTGGCTTAAACGGTTGTGGTACTAAACACATTCTGTCCATAAAGTCCGTCTGCATCATTACCCATTTGTTAAAAGGCCGTCATCCCGATATACTTTGTCGTGATGACGGCCTTTTCAATACTACAGTCTCTTGGCATCCGGAGTTTTAGGAATCAGTCCAGGCGTATTTGCACGATCTGATTAACCGTTGAACAGCAATCCGGCTGTTGCCGTTATTCACTCTTTATAACCCTGATTACTTTGCTGCCATCAGTTCCTGAAAGCCGCACGTAATATACTCCCCCGGCGAACCCGCTGAGGTCGTAGCTGAAATGATTTACACCCTGCTGGTAGCCAAGGGTTGAAGCCGCAAGGGCTCTTCCTGCTATATCAAGAATATGCACATCGAAAGTACCTGAATTTTTAGCTGTGTACTGAATATCGATGACACCCTGTGTCGGGTTCGGACTTACGCTTATACCCGCTAAACCCGAAGGTTCATCGATACCGCTGCATTGCGTAACTGTTGCTACAACCGGAATACGTGCGCTGATGCAGGTCCGCTCTTTCACTTCCCAATCATAGAAATAATAATAATTTCCCATGACATTGTACGGCGCGAGAGAAGCACTGGATTCAATGACCGATAACAGACCGGCGATGGTGTATGGATAGGTCGCACTTCCATTGTTGTTGCGGAACAGGTTCATGTCACTGTTACCTACCAGCTGCAGTTTGTTTTTTACCGGGACGTCAAAATTGAGCGTTACACGGCTTTCTCCGTCAGGGATATAAACGCTGATGGTCTCAAGCACCGTTTGGGCGGAATCGCGCAACTGTATGGTCCTGTTGCCATCGCCGGTAGCGTAAACCTTTACGGAAACCAGGGTTAAGGGAGTGTAGCAGTCGAAGATCTCATAGTGAAAGTTGCTCGCACTGCTGAAGTTATCGCCCGATCCGGAATTGTCCGTTTTTCCGCCATACACAGAAGTGTGCAGAATTTTATCTTCTACATAATAGGTCGTGGTTGTGTAAAGCACAGGGGTGGTAAAAGAAGGACCACTTCCGAGTAAAGTACCTCCGGTTGCTGCACTGTACCAATCCAACTGACCGTTACCGGTTGCTGTGAGGGTTGCTGTGTTGCTGTCGCAGGTGGTGGCGGGTGTGACCGCAGGAGCAGCGGGCAAACTGATGGTGATATAGTTGGACCTGATGAGGGAATCGTTTCCGAAACTATTGCCTGACCTGAGTTTTACATTATATATACCACTGGCAGTAAATGCATGTGTGGGGTTTTGTAACGTGGAGGTGGTGCCGTCACCGAAATCCCAATGCCAGGTTATGGGGCCATTGGATGAGTGGTCGGTGAATTGAACAACACCGGTGCAACTCTCGGTAGTATTTGCCGTAAAAGTGGTGTTTGGTGCGGCATTGGGAATGTTGCATAACCAGTTAATTTCATATCCGCCGCCGATAACACCCGCGTCAGTAATCTGCTGTATGGTTATAGCCCCACCGCTTGAAGTAATCGTTCCTCCATTGGGCAGCGTGGTTCCATCGTATTGTCCGATGAGCGCGCTCGCAGTAGAGGGACCGTCATAGACATATAAATAGTCGTAACCGCTTTCCATGTCGAAGGAGGTAAAATTCAACGCAACACTCATGGCTCCGGTCGGGGCAATGGTGATGGTGCTTTCTGAATTGTTGGAATAATCTCCCGTGCCACCGTCATCGTATAACACCCCACTGCAGCAGGTTTGTGTCATGCCCGCACCCAATGAAGGTAAAACGGCCACGGCGGAGTTGCTGGTGTTGATACTGATAAAACTGGTTTTGGTCAGACTGTCAGTTCCACAAGCGCCCCCGAATCCGGTGAGTGTTACATTGTAATTTCCCGCCGTAGCATAAGTGTGCTGGGGGTTGGATAGGGTTGAAGTAGTGCCATCACCAAAATTCCATAAATAGGTATTGGCGTTGGTGGTTTGGTTCTGAAACTGGATGCTGACAGGTGCAGAGCAAACAGAGGTATAATCTGCCGAAAATTCGGGGGTTACTTCATTCACATAAGCAGCACCTACACCCACAGCGTACCATGCGTTGGTGGTGGATTCCACTTCAGGGGAGCAGCCGCCGTAGATTTCACTGGCAGCAATAATGGAATAAAAGCGTGCATCCGCAAAATCAGAAGAGGAGGTAAGATATTCGGTCAGTGTTATAAAAGCGATGTCGCCCGCCTTATCTAAACCCTGTGCTGTAACATTAAAAGCATTACCGATGTCGTTCGTACCGCTGCCGCCCATGGCAAGGCGGTAGAACCAATGACTCAATACCGTACTGTTTTGGTGCATTTCCTGACCGGGATCCCAGTTGGTTCCCATATAGGTGTCGGGGTTATCGGATGAATTCGGGTTGGATAACGACCGGATGATGGTTCCGATGTTTTCGCCGCAGGTCCAGTTCGCGAGGGCCGGCTTGGCATAAAATTCAACGCAGGTGCCGAAAATATCACTGAAACCTTCGTTCAACGAACCAGATTCCTGGGTGGTGTATTCCAGATTGGCCGTAAAGGAAGTAAGTCCATGCGTGATTTCATGTCCGGTAATATCCAGCGCAGTAAACGGCGTATATCCTGCTCCGTCTCCATCCCCATAAGTCATTCGCAATCCATCCCAAAAGGCATTGGCGTAGTCTAAATCATAATGAACATAACTGATCAACGCGAATCCATTGTCATCAATGCTATTCCTGCCATGCTCCAGCATGAAATAATCATAGGTCATTTCTGTGCCCCAGTGAGCATCACCCGCCACTTCATCCTGATCGGCGTTTACATTATTCCAGTTGTTGTCAGTATCTGTAAAGTCAGTTGCAGATGCATAATCAGTACCCTTGTTCATGTCGTAGGTCTGGATGCCGTCTCCTCTGCCGGTTTCACGAAGCCTGTATGCTCCGGGACCGGTCATGTCCGTTGTCATGGCCTGGGTGCCGCTGTATTTTGTGACCGCAGTTCCCGGACTATCGGTGGTGTGAATCTTATTAATGCTTAACAGAATTTTCCCGGTGGAGGCATTTACATAAACTTCCTGCCGGGATAGGGGTTTTGCTGCATAAATGTCAAACGACCATGCATATTGAAAGGTCTTGCCCGTCTTATCGAAAAATATTATTGCTGTCCCTTCGGGCAGGAAAGTTGCGGTGGATTTGCCCGTCATTTGCTTTAGCAGGGCTTCTTCCTGGGGTTTATTCCACATATATTCTGTAGCGCCTACATAATTCATGGCTTTTTCAAAAGCCGCTGAACGGTCGAGTATTGCCTGGTTGGAGGGCTGAATTTCGCTGTAAAGCGTTCCGTTAACCGAATAAATATTTCCGTTCCGTGTATGCAGAATAAAAATGGCGTCCTTTACAGGAATGCCTTTCCAGGTCTGCTGACAGCGGTAATGCACCTCGCCCGGTCCGCCTTTTTCCTCACTGATGATGTTCCAGGAACTTTCATCAGCAAGATGAAAAACCTTCCGGAGCCAGGGCTCTGATGTTGCCAGTGCAACCTCTGCATCCGGTGTAAGCCTGATATAATCGGGGTTGCCGGTCAAGCCGGAAAGGCGGATCATGGAAGCACCTTCAACTTTTTTTGCCGCATCAGTTCCCTTGAGAACCTGCGCCTGTGCCGTAAACCCAAAGATAAGGGTAAAAATAATGAGTGCGAAAATGCATTTGAATTTCATATGCAGAATGATTAGGTGTGTGAGCGTTTTTTAATTCGGGAGAATAAAGTTAGTAATGTAATTTCAACCGGCAACCGGTTAACTGAATATTAACATGAAGCAAATATGTGTATTCTTTGTGAATTTTTTATTTTACGTCAGGTTTTCTTTCGCCGGTTAGAGGCCCCTGCTTTTCCTTCAGGGTGTGTCCGTGGTGATTTTTTTTCGATGAACAGCAGCAGCTACCGCTATGGATATTTCGTACAAAGCATATAAAGGCAGGGCCACCAGTATCAGACTGAAAACATCGGTGGAGGGGGTAATGATTCCGGCCACGACCAACAGAATGACCACCGCGATTTTTCTGTTTTTCTTCAGATACCCCGGGCCGAGTAGTCCTACTTTGGCCAGAAAATAAACCAGCACCGGCAGCTCAAATACCAATCCCGTCATTAACGGAAGCATCACGGAAGTGGAAATATAACTGCTGATGGTAATTTGGTTTACGATGAGCGGACTCAGGGTGTAATTCGATAGAAACACCACCGAAAGGGGAAGAATAATGTAATATCCGAACAATGCGCCCACAAAGAACAACAAACTGATGGCGCCGATCATTCCACGGCTGTTCTTTAGTTCGCCCGGTTTGAGTGCCGGCTTGGTGAATAGCCATAATTGCCAGGCAGCGTAGGGGATGGTCAGCATCAGTCCGGCGGCAAACGATATGATCATATGCCAGCGGAATTGCCCGGCCAGATCAATATTAATCAGTGTTAAGTGAAGTTCGCTGAAACAAAACGAGTCGACCCCAATGGCCTTACCGGCATCACATATCCAGCCATAGGTCGGGAAACCGGGCTGCAACGGACCGCATATCACGGAAGTGAATAAAAAATCTTTAAAAAAGAAAGCCACTGTGCTGAAAAGGACCAGTGCGATGATGATGCGCAGCAAATGCACCCTCAGGACTTCTGCGTGTTCCCAGAAAGTCATGTCATCGCTTTTCGCGGCGAGTTTGGTAAAAAAATATCTCAGGAACATCAGGATGCGAAGGTTGTTTTAGTCTGTGGAAGACTATTTTCCGGAAGGCTCCCCGCTGTTTTCTTTTTTCGATTCTTGAGGCTCACCCTTATCATTCACCTGATCCCAGATTTCGTTCTTTCCTTTATTGTATTCACCAACGCCCTTGCCTAATCCACGCATGAGCTCGGGAATTTTCTTGCCGCCGAATAATACAAGCACAATCACCAGAATGAACAGAAGTTCTTGTCCGCCAAGGATTCCAAGAAGTACGGTTGAAAGGGTCATAATTTTATTTTTAGCCTTAAGTTGTCTGTAAAGATACTAAGTTTTGTCGTTCCCCATAAATGCAGGTACATTTTCTAATAATTGCCCACTTATCTTTTACCGTTTATCGCTCCCAACTTCCCCATCAATGCCGTAAACTGAACGCAGACCGCCTTTCCCTGCTTCCCGCTTGAACTCAACTGCAATCTGAACTAATTTCAGACTTGTTAATTCCCTCCTGCAATATATTATCTAACCAAAAAAAATCAACAATGAAAAAAATGATTATGCTCTTCGCTCTGCTGCTTGCAACAAGCAGTTGGGCCCTGGCCCAGGGAACGGGCGAAGTTTGGGGTCGCGTGTTTGATTCCAAATCCGGAACCACCATCCCCGGGGTAAGTGTGTTTGTGAAAAACGGCGCTGCTTTAATTGGTGTGAATACCGATGCCGATGGTTACTTCCGTCTTAAACCACTACCTACCGGTACTTATACAGTTCAATTCTCTTGTCTGGGTTATGGAGAAGGCTCAGTAGAACAGGTTGTTGTTTATTCTGACGGGATTGCTAAACTCGGCGACTATAAAATGGATCCTGGTGTGGAAATTACCGGCGCTACCATTTATAGTGAAAAAGTGATCGGCTTTGATGTTGTTCCTAAATTGAACATTAAAGAAATAGCCAATTTGCCTGGGAATAAAGATATTAAAAAAATTATCAGCAGCATAAGTGCCGATATCCAGACAACCGACGATGGCGCCCTTTATTTTCGCGGTGCACGTGATGACGATTTTGTGTATTATGTGGATGGGATCAGAGTCGCCGGAGATAATATGAAAGTCCCCAGTACCGCTATTGGCAGCATCCAGGTTTATACAGGTGGTGTTCCCGCACGCTATGGCGATTTTACAGGAGGATGTGTTGTTATTGAGACCCAAAGCTATTTCAATTGGCTCAACGGTCAAAACTAATTAATCTCTCTTTTTAACTTTCCAACTTTCTAACTTTCAACTTTCAAACTTTCAACTTTCAAACTAATTAAATATGCTTACCCCGAGAACGGCAGCGGTCATTTTTTTCTTCATGGGTCTTTGCGGATTGTCCCTGGTTGATGGGCAAATCCTTAATGGCCGTGTAATTGACGCCGTTTCGGGTAAGCCCATTTCAGGTGTAAACCTGATGATTGATGAGACCACCACAGGGACGGCTTCCACAGCAGACGGAACATTTTCGATCCCCTTTCCCCATGTTCCGGCCGTCCTGGTGGCATCTCATCTTTCTTATCAGACCGCTAAAACCAGGATTGTCTCAACAAATGATACACTCCTCCTCTCGATGGAACCGGCATTACACGAATTGGGTGTGGTGGATATCAGTGCGAATAAGGTCATAGAAATTATGAAAAGCACTTCTTACGAAGTGCTTGATTTTGAATTTATGGAGGAACATCTGCTGCTCCTGGCCAACACCAACGGCAACATTTATAAACCCTGCCTGCTTGTGGTTAACCTGCAGGGCGATACCCTGTCGTCGCTAAATGTGAGCCGCCCGGGAGAGTTGTACCGCGATTTTGGAGGTGAAATTAATTACCTCACCAGCCAGTCGGCCTGGAAAGTGGCGTATCATAACAACAGGCTCAGTATCGAATACATGATGGATGTTGATGAATTTTTGAGCACGTATCCGGCGGTAGTGGATGTTCAGGAGCCATGGTGGATGCTTCAGCAGTATTCAATGGAGCGGCTTAAACTCAATTATTACCGCTATAATGAGATGGATAGCTCGCTGAATCTGTTTTGTAGTATCATCAATCAAACCGGTGTCGACCGCTGCAGACGCGGTGCTTATTTCGATGGAACGGAATCCGATTTTTACTTCGCCACGCATATGATGAACCGCCCGGTACACGCCCCTTTGTTCCGGCTGGAGGATGGTTATGTGGTGTTTAATTTTAATGATCAGCGCATTGAATTTTTTGAGGATGATGGCACGCCTTCCGTACAGGTAAATGCGGGATTTATGAAGGATAAGCAGTGCTCCGGACAAATCCTTCGCGATCGGGTGAGCGGTGATTTTTATACGATCTTCGAAAAAACCGGGTTGTCGACCCTTTACCTCATCAACATAAAAACCGGAACCGTAAGCCTCGCGGCCAAAATCCCCAATTTTGTCTTTGTCGAAAACATCATCATCCGCAATAGCGAGGCCTTCTTTCTTTATAAAGACAAGTTCCGGGAAGAACAGAAAAAGATCTACCGGATGAAGATTTAGTTTAGAGTTAGAAAGTAGAAAGTTAGAAAGTAGAAAGTTGAAAGTTAGGGCGATATGTCACGGGGCGACTGCCATAAGCTGGGGCCTTGCGGGCAGTCAGTAAGCGATTAACCCCTTGTATTGTCGGGGTACGACTTTCGGTGTCCGGGAGGCACAAAAGATCAGGTTGCAGAAAACTTTGCTATTCGTCGTGCCCCGACTGGTTATAATTGAGTCGGGGCACGACGGTTCACACACAGACTGCTAAAGGTTTGGGCGGTTGAATTTGTTTACCGAAAGTCGTACCCCGACGACTTTCAGCCAAGTCACCCTCTGACTTCCCGCCGGCATCCGCACCGGCAGTCAGGGGGTGACAAGCAGCAGCATTCCCTCTGTGGTCCTCTGTGCCTCCTCTATGGCGCTCTGTGTAATTATTATATGTCTTAACTTTCTACTTTCTAACTTTCTACTTTCCAACTTTCATACTTATTCTTCTTTTTCCTATTTTTGTCGACTGTTAATTAAAAAACAATAGAATATGAAAGTCGCCGTAGTAGGTTCGGGATATGTTGGTCTTGTTACAGGAACATGTTTTGCCGAGGTTGGTATTGATACAATATGTGTTGATATTGATGTGCAGAAAATAGAAAACCTCAAAAAAGGGATTTCCCCCATTTATGAACCGGGCCTCGACGAAATGATCGAACGTAACGTGGCCAAGGGCCGCCTGCATTTCACCACCGACCTCAAATCGGTGCTTCAGGGTTGCGAAGTTGTTTTTATCGCCGTGGGCACTCCGCCCGACGAAGATGGCAGCGCTGACCTGAAATATGTGCTGGCAGTGGCCGCTGAGGTAGGACAGAACATTAATGATTATATTCTGGTCGTTACCAAAAGTACCGTCCCCGTGGGAACAGCCCTGAAAGTCAGGAATGCCCTCGAAAATGAATTGAAAAAACGTGGTGTGAATATTCCCTTCGATGTAGCCTCCAACCCCGAGTTTTTAAAAGAAGGAGCTGCCATCGACGATTTCATGAAACCCGACCGCATTGTGGTGGGCGTGGAATCCGAAAGGGCAGAAGCAGTGATGCAGAAACTTTATAAACCTTTTACACTGAATGGTCACCCGGTCATTTTTATGGATGTTCCATCCGCTGAAATGACCAAATATGCCGCTAATTCTATGCTGGCCACCAAGATCAGTTTTATGAATGATATCGCGAATCTCTGTGAAATTCTCGGAGCCAATATCAATCAGGTAAGAAAAGGAATTGGAAGCGATACCCGTATTGGCCACAAGTTTATTTATCCCGGTGTAGGTTATGGCGGTTCCTGCTTTCCAAAGGACGTTAAAGCATTGATCAAAACCGCCAGCGAGGCTGGTTATGAACTCCGGGTATTGAAATCGGTTGAAGAGGTAAATGATGACCAGAAAGCCGTACTTTTTGATAAGGTCAAAACTTATTTCAAGGGTAATTTAAAAGATAAAACCATAGCAATGTGGGGGCTTTCCTTTAAACCCCAGACCGATGATATGCGTGAGGCGCCAGCCCTGGTGCTGATCGAAAAATTTAAAGAAGCAGGTGCGCACGTAAAGGCTTACGATCCCGTAGCCATGGAAGAATGTCACCGGAGAATCGGTGATGCCATTGTATATGCGAACGATCCCTACGATGCGCTGAATGGTGCCGATTGCCTCCTGTTGGTTACCGAATGGTCGGAATTCCGCCTGCCTGATTTTGGAAAAATCAAAACCACCCTCAAATCCCCTGCAATCTTCGACGGCCGCAACATATACGATCCGGCCGAAATGAAGGACAAAGGGTTTGATTATTTCTGTATTGGGATTAATACGGCACGGGGGTAGGGACAAGGCACGTCGTAGAGACAAGGCATGCCCTGTTGAGACAAGGCATGCCTTGTCTCTACAATTGTTTATCTTTGCGTTTTATAACACAAAGATCGAATGCGGAAAAAAATCCTTGTCACCGGAGGCGCCGGCTTCCTGGGCTCTCACCTTTGCGAAACCCTTTTAAATCAAGGGAATGAGGTAATCTGCCTGGATAATTATTTCACCGGGGCGAAACAGAATATTGTTCATTTACTCGACAATCCATACTTTGAATTAATACGGCACGATGTTACGATGCCGTTTTTTATTGAAGTGGATGAAATTTATAACCTGGCCTGTCCTGCCTCACCCATTCACTACCAGTACAATCCCATTAAAACCATCAAAACTTCTGTAATGGGGGCCATTAATATGTTGGGACTGGCAAAAAGAATCAAAGCAAAAATACTGCAGGCCTCTACTTCGGAGGTATATGGCGATCCCCTCGAACACCCGCAGTCTGAATCATACTGGGGCAATGTGAACCCCATCGGTCCGCGGGCCTGTTACGACGAAGGCAAGCGTTGTGCTGAAGCATTATTTATGAATTATCACCGCCAGAATGCGGTCCGGATTAAAATTATGCGTATTTTTAATACCTATGGACCGCGCATGCACCCTAATGATGGAAGGGTGGTTTCTAATTTCATCATACAGGCGTTGCAGGGAAACGATATTTCCGTGTATGGCGATGGTTCACAAACACGTAGTTTTTGTTATGTTGATGATTTGATTAACGGCATGATCAAACTAATGAACACACCTGACGATTTTATCGGTCCGATGAATATCGGAAATCCGCGTGAATTCACCATTTTAGAGCTTGCACAAACAGTGATTGACATGACAGGTTCGTCATCAAAAATTATTTTTCAACCGTTGCCGGAAGATGATCCTATGCAACGCAGGCCCGATATCAGCCTCGCAGAGCAAAAACTACAATGGGGCCCGAAAGTCGAATTGAGGGAAGGGCTTGCCAGAACCATTGACTATTTTAAAAAAACCAGTTAAAATATTTCAGCAGTGAAGATCCTTGTTTGCGGAGCGAATGGCCAATTAGGCAACGAATGCAGGGTGCTTGCCCCTGCAGTGAAAGAACATACCTTTATTTTTACGGATGTTGCTGAGCTGAATATTTGCGATGAACAAGCCGTTCATCACTTTATCGAAAAAGAAAAACCCGATGTGGTGCTGAATTGCGCCGCATACACTGCGGTAGATAAAGCGGAAAGCGAACAGGAAAAGGCCTTTGATCTGAACAGCAATGCGGTAAAAATTTTAGCACAGGCCTGCCATACCCAAAAAGTTTATTTTATTCATACTTCAACAGATTACGTGTTTGATGGGCTGGGTCAGCGTCCATACAGGGAAACGGATCCTGCAGCTCCGGCTTCTGTTTACGGAGCCTCCAAATGGGCCGGTGAACAGGCAGTTTTTGCGACAGGAGGCAACGCGATGATTGTTCGTACTGCGTGGTTATATTCTTCCTTCGGAAATAATTTTGTAAAGACCATGCTGCGTCTGGCCCGCGAAAAGGGAGAGGTCAGTGTGGTGAACGACCAGTATGGCAGTCCTACTTACGCAAGGGATCTGGCTCAGGCCATTATTAATGTTATTCCTGAAAGTATTAAAAAACCTGGCGTGCATCTCTATCATTTTGCGAATTCCGGAATTACAACCTGGTACGATTTCGCACGCGCAATCTTTGAATTAGCTGGGGTTTCCTGCGTGGTTCATCCGGTTACAACGGCTGAATTCCCTACTGCTACAAAGCGTCCCCAATATAGCGTACTTGATACTCAAAAGTTTACAGAAGATTTTAAATACGATATTCCTTCCTGGAAAAATAGCCTGGCTGATTGTGTGCGGTTGATTCATAATACCTAAATCAAGTAATATGTTATCACTTCTGAACATTTTAAAGGGTCTGTCTCTGTTGATTTTTCTGGGCTCCTGCAGCAGTCAGTCAGGTGATCCCGTGCTTACTGCCTCCATGGGTGCTGGCGCTAAGACCGGACTGGCAGAAAAGGTTCTGACAGTCGACCTGCAACCTTTTGGCGATTTTGATACGGCTCAGGTTTCGTTTGCTGCCCGTGAGATTGAAGGTTTTTATCAGATGAAAACCCGCATTCTTCCTGCCATCGAATTGCCCTCCTCTGCATGGTACGCTTCACGTAACCGCTACCGGGCCGATTCACTGCTGATCTGGTTGAAAGCAAATAAGGCGCCCGCAACTGCTCATATTCTTGGACTGACCAATCGCGATATTTCCTGCACCAAAGATCCCTATCCGGATTGGGGAATTTTTGGTTTTGGCTATATGCCCGGCAAAGCCTGTGTGGTTTCCACTTTTCGCTTAATGCGGAACAACGCTTCTGAAACACTCCTTCGTGAAAGATTTGCGAAAGTCCTGCTGCACGAAATCGGGCACAACCTGGGCCTCGACCATTGTCCCGCCCCGCTATGTATGATGGGCGATGCCAAGGGTACCCTGGAAACAGTGGATCAGGAAACAAAACAATTGTGTCAGGCCTGTAAAAATAAACTCGGAATTACCTCTAATCCCTAATCTGCAAATTGATGTCTTCATTATATCCCTTTAAATTTACCCCGGTTTTTAAAGATAAAATATGGGGTGGCCAACAAATCAGAACGGTGTTGAATCAGGATTTTGCGCCCTTGCCCAATTGTGGCGAAATGTGGGTGGTCAGCGGCATTCCCGGTGATGAATCGGTGGTTTCAAATGGTGAATTGCAAGGCAATACCCTTCCGGAACTGGTAGAGATTTATATGGATGAACTGCTGGGCGAAAAGGTGTATGAACGTTATGGAGAGGTTTTTCCGATTCTGGTAAAATTTATCGATACCAACGACTGGCTTTCGGTTCAGGTGCATCCGGGGGATGATATGGCGCAAAAGATTCATGAAGAACCTTTCGGGAAAACTGAGATGTGGTATATCCTGCAGTCGGGCCACGACGCACAACTGGTCAGCGGTTTCGTAAAAGAAACCACGAAAGAAAAATTTCTGGAACAGCTCGACCTGAAAAAAGTAACCGAACTTTTAAACTACGAAACCGTCGCAAACGGAGATGTTTTCTTTGTTCCCGCAGGTCGTATCCATGCCATCGGGCCAAATATTTTGCTGGCCGAAATTCAGCAAACCAGCGATCTTACTTACAGGGTTTATGACTGGGATCGCCTGGATGTGGATGGCCTGCCTCGTGACCTTCACACGCCGCTGGGAGTTGAAGCGCTTGATTATAGCGCTGTCAAAGACGCCAAAACCATTTATAGCAAACGGACTGATCAGGGGGTGAACCTGGTGAACTGTCCGGCCTTTTGTACCAATATCCTGGAGCTGAAGAACGGACTGCACCTGAATTATGCAGAACTTGATTCCTTCGTGATTTTATTGTGCACAAAAGGTAAGGTGAAAATACTCTGGGATGAAAGCCAGGAGCAGATATTAGCGGGCGAAGCCCTCCTGATTCCGGCCTCAATCAACGAAATTGATTTGCTCCCTGAAGGGGATGCGGAAGTGTTAGAAATTTATATTTCCGAATAAGATACTTAAAATATAACTATGCTTAATCTTGCGAAAAGTTGGTTTTCTGATATCCGTTTCTGGCTTGTGCTGTTTTTTCTGGTGCGCCTTGCCGGCATCACACAGCCTCCCCTGGAAGTAGCGCATAACTGGCGTCAAACCACAGTTTGTATGGTGGCCCGGAATTTTTCGGAGGTGGATGCGAATATTTTATATCCCCGGATTGATGTTGCCGGAGAGAAACCCGGTATCACCGGAATGGAATTTCCGTTGCTGAATTATTGCATGTATGCGACTTCCGAAATTTTCGGATATTCCCATTGGTACGGGCGATTGATTAACCTGATTGTGTCTACCCTGGGCATTTGGTTTTTTTATTTGCTGGTAAAATTCTTTTTCGACGAAAGGCGGGCGTTGTTCGCGTCGCTACTTTTGTTGTCATCGCTGTGGTTTATGTATAGCCGCAAATCTATGCCCGATACTTTTGCTGTTTCACTGGTGCTGGCTTCGTTCTGGGTGGCCATTCGATACCTTTATCCCGAGCGGCATTCAAAGACCTACGACCTGTTTCATTTGCTGCTCTTTTTAGTGTTGTGTTGCGCAGGGCTTGCTTCAAAACTACCGGCCGGACTGGTGTTAGCGCCACTTGCTGTGGCTTTTTTCGATAAAACGGTAATATTAAGAAGAAAGACGTTACTCTCGATGGTGTTCATTTGTGCGCTGATTCCGGTGATATCATGGTACTTTTTATGGGCTCCGTATTTGAGTAAAACTTTCGGGTTCAGCTATTTTTTTATGGGAATGGATGCGGCCACAGGATGGTCAGAATTATGGCAGCATCCCGGTGATCTGGCGCGTCAGTTTTACGATGTGCCCTTAAAATATTCCGGCTTCGCAGCCTTTTTACTTGGAATTATTCTGATGGTCCGCTTAAAAGAGAACAGGCTTCTTTGGGTGTCTCTGGTGAGCTTCATCTTTTTCATAATTTATATGGTCAGTGGTGGGTTTACTTTTATCCGACACAGTTATTACATCATTCCTTTCGTTCCACTAATGGCGTTAATTGCGGCATACGGACTTACGATGCTGCCCTGGAAAAAACTTACCATTGTTATTTTGTGTCTCGTTTGCACTGAAAACATTGTGAATCAGGTTCATGATTTTCGCATAAAACCAAATAGCGAAGCACTACTAACGCTTGAACAGGCCGTTAATCAATACGTTCCGGCCTCCGGCTTGTTGGCAATCAACAGCGACAATGTGCCCACACCCATGTATTTTGCTCATCACAGAGGGTGGATCTGTAGAAATGAAGATTTGTTAAATCCGGGATACCGTGAGGAAATAAAAGCTAAGGGTTGTAAAATGGTGGTGGTGCTGAAGCGGAGCTTTGGTGAGGAGGTGCAATTACCACTTGAAATTGCTGAGAGTACAGCAGACTGGACGCTATACTTTTTATAATCCGCCATCGCAGATTTTTTTATCAGTATAAAAAAAATGAAATAATGAATATCATCTTCCGGCGATTAGTAGGAGAGGCAGTGCGGCGCCGAATGAAGCAGAAGGCGCATACCAGAAGTATTGTCAAGGCAGAATACATCAATGCCCGGGTGGAGGTATCGTACTTCTTTAAAAGCAGCCTGTTTATGTTGCTGGGTGTTATGTCGGCGGCCTTTGGATTGAAGAGTTTTTTATTACCCAATAATTTTATTGACGGGGGCGTCACCGGAATTTCACTGATCACCTTTGCCCTTACAGGCGTTTATCTGTCACTGTTGCTGGTGGTGATCAACCTGCCGTTTATCCTGTTGGCATGGTCAACGATCAGCAGAAGCTTTGCAATCAGGAGTATGACCGCCATTGTGATGTTGGCGTTGGCGGTTCAGTTTATTCCTTTTCCGATTGTTACCAGTGATAAATTGCTCATCGCCGTATTTGGCGGTTTTTTCCTTGGACTGGGTATCGGACTTGCCGTTCGTGGGGGATCTGTGCTCGACGGCACGGAAGTCCTGGCCATATTTGTCAGTAAACGAACCCCTCTTTCCCTGGGTGATGTGATACTGGTGTTTAATGTGATCATCTTTACGGTAGGTGCGGTGGTCTTTTCAATTGAAATTGCACTGTATGCCATTCTGACTTATATGGCTGCTTCAAAAACAGTTGATTTCGTTATTGAGGGTATTGAAGAATATATTGGCGTTACCATCATTTCAGAAAAAAGTGAAGAAATCCGTCTGGCAATAATTGAAAAACTGGGACGCGGGTGCACTTTGTACGACGGGAAAAAGGGCTTTGCCAAACGTGGTGAGCCCCTCAAACCCATTGATATCGTGTACACCCTTGTCACGCGTTTAGAAATTTCCCGCTTGCAGGCTGAGATCGATAAAATAGATGCCAATGCCTTCGTGGTTATGCACAGTGTAAAAGACGCCAAAGGGGGCATGATTAAAAAGAAACCATTGCAACATTAAAAATTTCTATTATGACACCTGAGATATTTTATAAGCAATTTGAGGATTGGGGCGTTGAGCATGCCAATGAAGACATGGTTAAAAAATATTCAAGATATTTTAAAGAGAACTATGACGCTTACGGACTTACTCAGCAACTGATGGACGAAAAGGCGAAAGAGATACTCGAAATGCCCGGATTCAATTTAAAGCTTCTGTTGAAATCAGCCCCTTTGTTTTTCAACAATGGTAAATACGAAGCCACTTCCATTTTGTTAATGTTATTGAACCGGTTGCAAAAGCAATATACACCTGAGTTGTTTCAAGAGTTGTCTTCCTGGTTTGCCCTGGGAATACGCAACTGGGCGCATGCTGACATGCTGGGGATGTTTATTCTTCCCGAATTTATGAAAAAGGGGATGATCCGGATGAATGATTTCGATTCATGGCTGACTTCACCCTATAAATTCCAGCAGCGTTGTGTGCCGGTAACCCTGATAAAGAATGCAAAAAATGGCGAAGATGTAAAAATCCTATTCAATTATATCACGCCATTGATGATGACCGAAGAACGGGAAGTCCGCCAGGGTGTAGGTTGGTTCTTAAAGGAATGTTGGAAACTGAAACCCCTCGAAACAGAAGAATTCCTGTTGAAATGGAAGGATACCGCACCCCGCCTGATTTTCCAGTTGGCCTGCGAAAAAATGACACCTGAGAATAAGCTTCGGTTTAAAAAAGCGAAATAACTCGCAGCATCATTCGATTTTATATGTTCTAACTTTTCAACTTTCAACTTTCTAACTTTTAACTTTCAAACTTTCTAACTTTCAACTTTCAAACTAAAATTCAGTATTTTTGCTTCAACTAAAATCGCCTATATGAAAAAATTCATGCTACCCATTGCCATGGTGCTGTTATTGGCAGCAGCGTGTAATTCCGGAAAGAATCCCCAGGAAATGACACCGGAAGAAGAAACACAGTTTGTTACCGAGGAAGCCAACGCGATTGACTCTTCTGTAACTCAGGTCAGCAACGACGTGAAAAAAACCGAAACTCAAGTTGACTCATTATTAAAAGGCATTTAAAAAAGGAGGATCCGATGAAAAATTTAATGACTTTTGTTTTTGCCCTCTGTATTCTCTTCGCTTCCGCAACTGTGTTTGCGCAGGGTCAGGGAAAAGGTCAGGCAAATGGAAATAAAGATAAAGACCAGGTATCGGCAAGTGGCCAGGCGGGTCATACCGGGCCGAATGTCGATAAAGATAAAGACAAGGATAAAGTTAAGGATGACAAAGACGGGAAAAATGATAATGTAGGTAAACCTGAAGATAAAGACAATGGTTCAGGAAAAGTGGAAGATAAAAATCCGGCCAGTCCCGGCAATGGCCACGCTTATGGTCGTGATAAAGGCGATTTGACAGGCCGTGATTTCGGCCATCTGCGTTCTGAAGAAGCCAAAAATAAAATCAAGACAAAACTTGATGAAACCGGCGCCAAACTGGATGAAGAGCAAGCCAAAGTCAATACCCTGCAGGGTAAAATCGATGCCGCCAAAGCCAGCAATGAAGCGAAGCTAAGCGCTAAGAAGATTACCAGCGCGCAATACGAAGCCAACAAAGAGCGCATTAATCAGGCAGAAAAGCTGGTGAAGGATGTGGATGCAAAGGTTAAAGTTGAAAAGGCAAATGTGACCAATGCTGTGAGTAAGATTCCTGGCAAATAGTATTAGCATTTAATAAAATATGGGCCGCCTTTGTGCGGCCTTTTTTTATTTGTGAGCCAAGCATACCTTTGTTCTGTTGAGTACATACCTTCAATAAGTCAGTCTTTGACAATTTTTTTATCACTTATTTATACGATCCCGACATGGAGCAGCGAAAAATGACCATGACTATAGGTGAAGAGCCCTATATCTCACGCCTTTACTGTGGATTGTATGAAAAAGAAATGGATGCAAAAAATAATGTAACCAAAGATATTTGCTACATTGCAGGCGCCAAAGGAATCACTGCTGTTTATATGAACGAACAAATGTACTACCTCCGCCGCGATCACCAGGGTTCTATCACCGGCTTAATTGATCAGGGAGGTAAAATTTTGGAAGAATATAGCTATGATGCCTGGGGCCGGCGGCGCAATCATTCAGATTGGACCTATGATAATGCTCCTGTACCGCAATATCTCTACCGGGGCTATACCTTTCATGAACACATGGACGAATTTGGATTGATTAACATGAACGGCCGGGCTTACGACCCCATCGTGGGCCGTTTCCTTAACCCTGATCCCCTGATTCAAAACACTGCCAATACCCAAAATTATAACCGTTATTCCTACTGCCTCAATAATCCGCTAAAATATACGGATCCGAGCGGGTACACATATATTCACAACGAAAAAAGTGCATTTAAGTTTAGAGGACACATTAACAGGGACTATGAAAATTTCCTATACAAGAGTGGGTGTAATGGAGCATTATGGGAGGACGGAACATTATATGCTATTTGCGCTGCGTCAGGATTGGGTGGTGGCAATGGTTTAGGAAATACCATTTATGGAGAAATGACTTTTCTTGTTACTTCCATTAGCTGGGATCTCAATTATGAGAATATGTTTAATAAATTAAGCAACGCAATGGCAGAAGAAGGAAAAATCAATAGTGCAGATGAAGAAAAGACCAAGGCGGAATTCGAATTATTGATGGGCAATGGAGATTACACAGGAGCGGTAGATTTAGTGCTTAATTTTTATGCATTGGAAAAAAATGTTATGTCATCAGGGTCAGATGTTGTAATACTAAGTATTACTATGGCGGCCGATCAGACGCAATTGCGTAAAGAAATGTATTATAACTCTAATACTGATGGCATAGAATTGAATGCAGGTATACAAGGTGCTTCTTATGGAGCAGTGGTTAGAGCTGCTTATCATGAGTGTATTCATGCATATCAAGATCAAAGGCTCGGTATGATTGGTTTTAATCCAATAAAGGATGTTATGGCATATTATCATGGTCAACTATATCCTGATAAGGACCTGCCTGCATTGCGGGAAGGAGAAAATGCGGGGGCGGCTAAGAATTTTAATAGGTATTATAATTCTCTTGATATTAATAACAAAATAATATATAATAGGCTGAATTTTAATGTGGTTAGTCGTTTTGCGTATTACCAGTTTACAGATAAATGGTTTTACTAATAAAAAATTAATTATAATGAATAATGTCATTTTCTTTTGCTTATTATCATTTGCATTTCATCAGGAATCAAAGGTGGCTAATTTAGGATTATACAATAGCATTTCTGATTCTGACACATGTATATCCATCTCGATTCGGGGAGACAAAGCAACATATTCAACAGAGGATGGATACATATCTCTTGCTTTGAATATACTTAACAATTCCAGTGAAATCTTGTATTTACCTGAAAGCTTCGATTCATACTTTTATATGGGGGAAGAAATCTTAAGATCAAAGTCATCAAGTGACCTGATTTTTCATCTTCAAAAAATGAAAAATGGAAAATATGTGGATTATACATATCCGCCTGATAATATATCTTTACAGGAACTTTATGAGTACACCGGATCCAATATTCCCTTGGAGTATGGCCAATCTGCCAGTTATAAATTGGCGTATAAATTATTCGAATCTATGCCAGCAGGGAAATACCGTCTCAGAGTAGCGTTGGTTTATCCGTTTACTATAAATTGTGCTGAAGAATGGTCTAATTGGTATGATTTCAAATTAAAAAAGAGAAAAAAATAAACTGTATAATTATTAAATCAACATACGATGAAAGTGCTACTGTCAATATTATTTTCGATGCAATGTCTTCTGATTTCCGCCCAATCCTTCTCCTACTCCTACGATGCCGCCGGCAACCGCATCCGTCGCGAGATGGTAGAATTAAAAAGCATGGAAAGTATCACTGATACTGGCGCAACCACACCGGTGGTAACACAAATGGGTGAAATGAGCATCAGTGTGTTTCCAAATCCAACAGCCGGGGCGCTGCGAATTGAAATTACTAACCTGCCAGATAATGCACAGGGTAGTCTGATCGTATGGAACCTGCAAGGGCAGGAGTTAATGCGCATCAACAGCATTTCCTCCAATTTGGTGGCAGACCTGAGCACTCAACCAAGCGGAAATTATATTATGCGCATCAATGTTGGAGGAGTGCAACGGGAGTGGAAGATTGTTAAAGAGTGAGTATAATTGAAATTTTGTAGCTTATTGAAGCCCTAGTTTCGATAATATTGTTTATTCAACAAATGCACATTTATCGGCCTTTATTGAAGGCAATGCTGTTCAAATCCAAACTGGCACTTGTGAGGCTCATGGAATACGCAAACTAGATGAAAGTCATATTTATATGGAAATATATAACTCTATTACACTATTTTCATTTGCGGAGCACATGATACCAAAATTTCTAAACAATAACTGGGGTGGCTTTTTTTCCAATTCTTGTGCAACAATTACTCAAAAATTTTATTTAAAAACCTCTTATTGATCATGAAATATCATATTTTGTTTTTATTCATGTTTTTAACGCTAGGTTGTTACAATGATCCTAAAGATATTCCAGGATTATACTCTTCAACCCACGACAAAGGCATTGAACTTTTAATAATAAAAAACGATAAGCGTTTCATCCACATTGCCGTTGAAAATAATGGAATGTACAACGTTGATTCTGGTAACTGGGTTTATACCGAGAATTTAAATGTAATTGGCTTTGATGGCTGGATTGATTTTCTTGAAATCTCAAAATGTAAGATTTGTACAAAACTAATCCATAAAGAAAGTCTTTTTTTTAGTGGAGATAATTTGAGAAGGGGAGGCGAAAATGAAAGACAATATGATTTTAATAAAAAAAATTAACAAACAAATATGCCATGCATCTTCATCAGCAAAAAATCAAATAGAAAAACAATTCGGCAACTTCTATTTATACCTAAACAATAAATGATTTTAACCATGAAACACTTTTTTATATTAATATCTGTTACTTTTTTTTTTCAATTAGCTGCATTGCCCAATCATTCTCGTTCAGCTATGATAATACCGACAACCGCATCCACCGTGAGAGGGTAGAATCAAAAGCATGAAAAGTATCGCCGATACTGGCGCAACCACTCCTGTGGTAACACAAATGGGTGAAATGAGCATCAGCGTTTTTCCCAACCCTACAGCCGGGGCGCTTCGAATTGAAATCACTAACCTGCCGGATAATGCACAGGGTAGTCTGATAGTATGGAACCTGCAAGGGCAAGAGTTACTGCGCATCAACAGCATTTCCGCCAATTTGGTGGCAGACCTGAGCACTCAACCAAGCGGAAATTATATTATGCGCATCAATGTGGGAGGAGTGCAGCGGGAGTGGAAGATTGTTAAGGAGTGAGGATAGTTGAAAGTTTGTAACTTATTGAAGGTTCTCATGAGATTTGCCCGGTTCAGAGATAAATATTTTTTAAGGGGCAGTATGGATAGAAATCCTGGATCTTAGCTTCCTGCTTTTATTTCCTCAATTCCTTCAGCGATTGCGTTTGTATAAACGAAAATATCACCCTGTTAATCTTTTGCATCCCCTCATAATTCAGCATTTCCGCGTCGTCGGTGACCTTGTGGTAATCATCGTGCATTCCGGTGGTCAGGTATAGCACGGGGACGTTCTGTGCTGCGAAAGCAGAATGATCGCCCAAAGGGAGCTCTTTCGTCTTCAGGGTAATGCCTGATGCCGGACCGATTGCTTCTTTTAAAGCGGAGATCAGGGTAGTGTCGCCTCCGGCAAACAGGGTGGGGGATTGCCGGTCCATTCTTCCGACCATGTCCAGGTTGATCATGGCTTTTATGGGAATGTTGTTTTTAGTGCAATATTTCATGGCGGCATCTGAGCCAAAAAGTCCCGGTTCGTGGGCTCCAAAGGCAATGAAAATAATCTGGCAGGAGCCTTTTTTTTGCAACTTGATCATGCGGGCCAACCCGAGCATCAGGGCAACCCCGCTGGCATTATCATCTGCCCCGTTATGAACTGCGCACGTAGTGGGATTTCTGGACCGGCTGCCGCCCATGCCGATGTGGTCGTAATGCGCACCAACCAAAATAGCCGGGGCCTTGCGATTTCCTGTCATAGCTATGATGTTGCCGGATTGCCTTTCTGTACCGTTTTCATCGGTAAACATGAACGAGTGTTGATACGATTTGCCATTCAAGGGCTTCAGCTTAAGCGATTGAAAAATGCCGGCAATGTATTTCCCGGAAGCGACTTCATCTGTCGTTCCGGCCAGTCTTCCACACAGACTATCATCCGCCAGAGCGAACACAATTTTCTTTTCGAATTGCGTAATGATTGAATCATCATCTAGTGCCTTGTTATGTTGGGCATAAATCGGGATGCTCAATAAAAGAAAAAAGATGCTCAATAATCGTGAACAGGTCTGGTATGCTCTCATATCAGCTATATTAATAAAAATAATCTGACTGGCAACGAAAGCAAAGTTAATATTTTCTTCATGCCTTCATATTTAATATGGTTGGCAATTGTTCGGAAGCAGACCTTGGTTCCAATATAAAATTTTGATTTACAGTTATTTTACCTTACCTTTACACGAAATAAATCAAAATCTATGAAAAAAATCATGCTGCCCATAGCGGTGGTGCTGCTATTTGCAGCTGCGTGCAATTCCGGAAAAAATCCCCAGGAAATGACCCCGGAAGAAGAAACCCAATTTGTTACTGAAGAAGCCAACGCCATTGATTCGTCCGTGGTACAGGTCAGTAATGAGGTAAAGAAAACAGAGGATCAGGTCGATTCATTATTAAACGGTATTTAAAAAGGAGAATGTGATGAAAAATAAAATAACAATGGTTTTTGCTTTCTTTTTTCTTGTGGCTTCAGCAACTGTTTTTGCACAAGGAAAGGGTAAAGGACCGGGTAACGGACCGGGAAATGCGAAGAATGGCCATAAAAGTGAACAGCCGGGTAAAGCAGGTCCTAAAGCCCCGAAGGGAAATTTTCACAATGGCGCTAAACACGTCAATATGCCCAAGCCAGGTGGTAAAGGGATCCCTGGAAATTTCCCGAAAAAACCGGGTAAAGCTTTCAATAACGGTAATGGTCACGCCTATGCTTATGGCCACAATAAAGGAAATATGTATGGATGGGATTTTGGTTATCTGCGCTCAGCACCTGCCCGCGCACAAATCATTATCGTATTGGATGATGCCAGGTTCAGATTGGATGAAATCAATGTGAGGGTAATTACCATGCAGGATCGGATTGATGCCGCAAGAATCAGCAATGAAGCTAAATTCAGGGCGATGAGTATCCCCCGAGCAATGTACGAAGCCAACCAGCAGCGCATCAGACGTGCCGAAGAAATGGTGGCGGTTGCCGATGCAAGGGTGAGGGCTGAAAGAGCTAATGTGGACGATGCCACCAGCAGAATCCCTGGAAAATAGTAATGGAATTCAGAAAAAAAAAGACCGTCCTTTGGGATGGTCTTTTTTTTTACACCGACATCCCCGCTACATAGCCCGTCGAAAAGGCAATCTGCAGGTTATAGCCACCGGTGTCGGCTTCCAGATCGAGTACTTCACCGCAGAGGTAAAGTCCTTCGAGCAATTTTGACTGCATGGTGGTGGGGTCTACTTCCTTCGTGCTTACGCCACCGGCAGTGATGATCGCTTCTTCAAAACCACGTGCTTTGGTGATTTTAAAACGCAGATCCTTCAGTAGTAACCTCAGTTTTTTACGTTCCGCAGCGCCAATCTGATTGGCGGGCTTATCGGGTGAAATGCCCGTCATCTCCAGGAATATCGGGATCATCCCGGAAGGTATGAGTAATCTTAATAACGATTGAAAACTGCGTTTTCCGTGTTCGTCCATATCGCGTAATAACCTCACATCAAGCTTTTCGTGCTCGAGTGCAGGCTTTAAGTCCACCGAAAATTCAATGTTCTCGCCTGCTTTAATTTCTTTGCTGAATCGTCTGCTCAGACTCAGGATGATCGGTCCGGTTAAACCGAAATGGGTAAACATCATTTCGCCGAAGGCTTCTCCTTGTTTTTTCCCATTGATCCACACATTTACCTGCACATTTTTCAGCGAAATGCCCTGCATCCGTTGGGCCAGGTTGCCAGCCGTTTCGAGCGGGACCAGGGCGGGACGGATTTCTTCGATGCTGTGGCCGCCCAATTTGGCCAGTTTGTACCCATCTCCTGTAGAGCCCGTGGCCGGATAAGACGCTCCGCCAGTGCTGATGATAATCTTTGATGTTGCGATGATGTTTCCATTCTCCACTTTTATTCCGCTAATCTGTCCGTTGTGGAGTAAAATTTCTCTTACACTGCAATTACAGCGGATTTCCACACCGGCTTTGCGGGCTTCCCTGAGCAGGGCTTCGGAGATATCCTGTGCCTTTTCGCTGGCAGGAAAAACACGCCCGCCCTGTTCTGTAACGACTTCCACGCCTGCATTTTGGAAAAATTCGATCAACTGGGGGGCGAAAAAGGTAGAAAAAGCATATTTCAAAAACCGCGAATCCGGTCCGGTATGTTTCAGAAAATCCGCCTGTGAAGCAACATTGGTGAGGTTGCAGCGACCTTTACCCGTAATGCGAAGCTTGCGCAGGGGCTTCTCCATTTTTTCGAGTACCAATACCTTCTTGCCTCTTCTTGCGGCCGTAATTGCTGCCATCATGCCCGCAGGACCCGCGCCTATGATTATTATGTCTGACATTTATCGCTTTGTTAAATGATCTATTGAAAAGGCAAGATAAAAGACAAAAGATAAAAGACAAAAGGAAGAAACAATAATAAAGTAAAAAGTAAAAAGATTAGGGCAGCAAAGCCATGCAACAGGAGATTGATAACTCCTTTAAACTTAAAACTTTCTTTTGTCTTTCACTTTTGTCTTTTGTCCTTCACTTTTGTCTTTTGTCTTTTGTCCTTTGTCTTGTGTCTCTCTCATGCAAAAGTAGCTATTTTTCACTATCTTTACTATAAACCGTCCGGATTAGGGTATGATTATTGACGATTATGTAGAATGATTCTAAATAAAATTAATCTTTCATTCAACAAAAATATAAACCTATGTTTAACGAATACAGCCCTTTAGAGAATGCGTTCTTTCAGGTTATGGACAACGAGGGACGCATTTTTAATACAAAATGGGCACCCGAAATATCTGACGAATTACTGACAAAGGCATATAAAGATATGTTATTTGCACGGACTGCTGACATTATGGCAGTATCGTATCAGCGACAGGGAAGAATGTTTACTTATCCGCCAAACTTTGGACAGGAAGCTGTTGCCGGTGCCCTGGCATCGGTGATGCGTGAAGAGGATTGGCTGGTTCCGGCTTTTCGCGAATTGGGCGCCTGGCTGGCGAAAGGGGCCAGCCTCAAGGATATTTTTATGTATTTTATGGGTTATGAAGAGGGCAATGCTTTTAGAAATGCCCCTAAACTATTGCCGGTTTCGGTACCAATTGCTTCACAACTTTTACATGCAGTAGGTATCGCTTATGCCGCAAAAATCCGTGGACTAGATGAAGTCATTTATACCGTGGTTGGTGATGGCGGAACATCCGAAGGCGATTTTCATGAAGCATTGAATTTTGCCGCAGTCTGGAAGGTGCCGGTTGTTTTTATCATTCAAAATAACCAATTTGCGATTTCCGTACCTGTGAGCAGGCAGACATCATCGGAAAACCTGGCCATGAAATCTGTAGCTTACGGGATGCCGGGTATTAAGGTCGATGGTAACGATTACCTCGCAATGTTGAGTGCGCTGCGTGAAGCATCGGATTATACACGTCAGGGCAAAGGTCCGGTGTTGATCGAAGCCCTCACATACCGTCGCGGTGCCCATACGACCTCCGATGACCCAACTCGTTACCGGAGTACCGAAGAAGAAGAACAATGGGCACTCACAGATCCCTTGCTCCGTATGAAACTATTGCTCACGGAAAAAAAATTGTGGTCGGAAGAAGAGGAGAAAAAACTCATCGAAGCTTTTAAAGCTGAGGTAGACCGGCAGTTTTCGGAAGCAGAACAAGTAGGTCCCTACAAGTTGGAGGATGTATTTAAATACACCTATGTCGATATGCCGGAGGATCTGAAAAAGCAGCAGATGGAATACGAGAAGTTTTTAAAATGGAAGGAGGGTTCCAAATGAAAGTTATGAATATGGTACAGGCGGTCAATGACGCCTTAAGAATAAAGCTTCAGGATGATAAAAATGTAGTGGTTTTTGGCGAGGATGCCGGTCTGGAAGGTGGCGTTTTCCGCGTCACGGAAGGCTTACAGGAAGCTTTTGGTGAGCAGCGGGTATTCGATTCCCCCCTGGCCGAATCAGCCATTGTGGGAACAGCCGTAGGAATGGCCATTGCAGGCCTTCGCCCCGTGGTTGAATTACAGTTCTGTGGTTTTGTGTATCCTGCTTTTAACCAGATTATCAGCCATGCCTCACGCATGCACAGCCGCACCCGCGGAAAGTACCGTACGCCCATGGTGATACGGTTTCCTTACGGAGGTGGTATTAATGCACTGGAACATCACAGCGAAAGCATGGAGGCTCTTTATGCGCACATTCCCGGACTTAAAGTCGTGATTCCCTCAACGCCGTATGATGCTAAGGGATTGTTGATTTCAGCGATTGAAAGCGACGATACTATTCTGTTTATGGAACCCAAAAGAATTTATCGTGCCATCAAACAGGAGGTGAATGAGGAGAAATATTCCATCCCCATCGGGAAAGCCAGGGTAGTGGCCGAAGGTACTGATGTCACGGTAGTGGCCTGGGGTGCGATGGTGCGCGAGGTGCAGAAAGCCATGGTGATGGCTAAAACCGCAGGCATCAGCATTGAGCTGATCGATCTGCGTACAATTTATCCTATCGATAAAGAAACCATTGCCCGCTCCGTTCGCAAGACCGGAAGAATTGTGGTGGTTGCCGAAGAGCCCGTTACATACGGCGTTGGAGCCGAAATCGTGGCCGTTGCCAACGAGGAGGCGTTCCAGTCGCTCGAAGCACCACCCAAGCGTATCGGCGGTTTCGATACCATTATTCCGCTGCCCAAGGGCGAACATTTTTATATGCAGTCCCCCGAGAAAATATTTTATGAAATTCAAAAAACTGTGAACTTTTAATCATTTCATCCATGAGATATATCTTTAATTTTCCCGATATAGGCGAAGGGCTTGAAGAAGGCACCATCGCCGAATGGTATGTGGTAAAAGGTCAAAAGGTCAGCTCGGGTGACCCCCTGCTGAAAATGGAAACCGATAAAGTGGTCACGGATATTCCCTCCCCGCGCACAGGTACCATTGCTGCCGTTTACGGACAGGTGGGCGAAGTGGTTAAAGTGGGTGAGCCCCTGGTCGAAATCGAAGTGGAAGGCACTGTTGCCGATGAACCCACCATAGAACCCATTAAAGAAGAAGGAGCCGGAGTGGTGGGAACCCTCGAAATTGCAGGCAATAACGCATATCTTCCATCCAGTGACGAAGGGTCTCCGGAAGGGGTGCCGCAACACGAAAAGCCTGTAAAGAAAGCCCTTTCAACACCCGTAGCCCGCGCCATGGCCAAAGAGGTCAATGTGGATATCAACCTTATCAACGGTACCGGTCCCGGCGGACGCGTTACCATTGATGATGTGAAGAAGTATCTCGAATCTTCACAGAATGTAATCGATGCACAAAAGAAGATTACCATTCCGCTGGATGAGCGCATTACGATGGAACCCCTGACTCAAATGCGGAAAACCATCGCCAAAAATATGACGGCTTCCAAGCAGAACGTTGTTCCAATGACGGTTCACGAGGAGGTGGAGATCTCCCGATTAAATGACGTAAAAATACGTTATAAGGCTCCATTACTGGAGAAGGGCGTGAAGTTGAGTTATCTTCCGTTCATTCTTAAAGCCACAGCTATGGCACTGAAAAATCATCGCAGCCTGAACGCCCAGCTTGATCTTGAGAACAACCGGATGATCTACAAAAACTACTACAACATAGGTATTGCGGTCGATACAGAAGACGGACTCGTGGTACCGGTGATTCATGATGTGGATAAACTGAGCATTACAGAGATTGCCACCAAGGTAAACGAGATCGCCGAAAAAGCCCGCAACCGCAAGCTGGGACTGGACGACATGAAAGACGGCACCTTCACCATCACCAATTACGGTTCCATTGGCGGCCTGTATGCCGTGCCGGTGATAAATTACCCGCAGTCGGGAATTCTGGGGATCGGACGCATTATGGAAAAACCGGTCTTTGTGGATGGAAATGTGGCAAAGGGCCTGTTTATGCCGCTTTCGCTAAGTGTGGATCATCGTATTGTCGATGGCGGAGAAGTTACCCGCTTTCTGAATGATGTGATACTTTATCTCAACGACCCTATAGCAATGATCATTAATGCTTGAAATCTTTAATGAATAAACCTTATCTTTGAAATTATGGAATACGATATCATCATCATAGGCGCCGGACCGGCAGGGTACGTGGCCGCCATCAGGGCCGGACAACTGGGTATGAAGACTGCCCTGATCGAAAAGCAATATATGGGAGGTATGTGCCTGAACTGGGGGTGCATCCCCACCAAATCGCTCATCGAGAGCGCACGGACACTGCAAACAGTTAAAAATGCGGCGAAGTTCGGTGTTCAGGGTGTACAGCCTGAAACGATCAGCCTCGACTGGAACGTGGCAAAGCAACGTGCGATGGGGATTGTAAATAAACTTACCCTCGGCGTTGAGTGGCTGGTGAAAAAAAGCGGCGTGGATATTATCATGGGCGAAGCCACTATCAATGGTTCCGGAAGTGTAACGGTAAATAATCAGCACTTCACTGCCACAAGGATTATTATTGCGACAGGCTCCAAACCTGCATCAGCGGAGATTCCGGTGCCGGCAGAAAAAATTACCGACATCGAAAAATTGATGGCGTGGGAAATGATCCCCTCAACTATTGCCATTGTGGGTAAAGGCGCCGTGGCTGTTGAGCTGGCGCAATTCTTCAGCATGGCCGGTAGCAAGGTTTCCCTGCTGACTACAGAAGGTGACTTCCTGCCGGGCATTGATGAATACCTGATGACGTACTTATGGAAAACACTTGAAAAATCCGGGGTGAAGGTTTATAAAGAGGCGGTTGTCACCGGATATAAGGATGGCTTCCTACTTACAAAAGACGAAAAAATTCCCTGCGATGTGGTACTTAACGCTTCCTGGCGAAAAGGGGTTATTCCGCCTTCGGGCATTCCGATCGAGACTTCCCCTGAAGGGTATATTGTAACCGATGTGGAGTTTGAAACGTCCATTCCGGGCGTGTTTGCCATCGGGGATGTCAATGGACGGGCTTACCTCGCCCACGTTGCTTCTGCACAGGGAATCTGGCTGATCAATCATTTTAAAGGGATACGTAATACCTTCGACCTGAATAATTATCCCTACAATATTTATACAACCCCCGAAATAGCCCAGGTGGGCATGACCGAGCAGCAGCTGCAAGAAGCGGGGATTCAATTCAGGGTGAATGAATTTCCGTTATCGGCCAACGGCAAGGCACTTACAGAAGGCAATGCCGAAGGTTTTATCCGGATGCTTTCGGAGGACCGCTACGGACAGGTGATGGGTGTACAGATCTTCGCAAATAACGCCACCGATATGATTGCAGAGGCCTCGGCCTTCATGAGTATCGAAGGAACCGTTTATGATGTGGCCCAAACCATTCATGCGCATCCCACCGTTTCGGAGATCTTTATGGAAGCCGGATTTGATGCGGTTGACAAAGCAATCCACAAATAATGGAAATTGAACTTTTGCCGTATAACCTTCCCGACAGGGATCTCATTAATTCCGGAACTCCCGGGGCAATGGTGTGGCGCCCACAGCAAACCACGTTGGTTCTTGGCCAAAGCAACAAACCGGAAAGCTCTCTGAATGTTGACCAGGTTTTGAAGGATGAAATTCCTGTGATGAAGCGCAACTCAGGAGGCGAAACTGTGATTCTTACCCCGGAAACCCTGGTGATTTCAGTCGTTTTTGTTACAGAGGGTTTTGAAAATCCTTCAACATATTTCCGTAAAATAAACCAGAATATCATGACAGTGCTCCAGGACCTCGGTGTTGAAGGCCTTGAACAGAAAGGGATTTCGGATATTTCTAAAGGGAATAAAAAAATTCTGGGCTCCTCCATTTACCGTCACCGCGCTGCGTTATTGTACCATGCAGTACTCAATATTTCTGAATCCCCTGAGCTCATGGAGCGTTATATCGCTCATCCTCCCAAAGAACCCGACTACCGCAAAGGCCGCTCACACGCGGAATTCGTTACTTCGCTGAGGGAATTGGGGTGCAACGTGGATATTGAGAAGCTGCGGGAAGCGCTGGAATCAGGTATGATGATGATGTGATGATGAAAAACGAATTATGAATTATGAATGATGAATGATGAATGATGAATTATGAATTATGAATGATGAATGATGTGGGGATGTGATGATGTGATGATGATGGTAGACGTCACGGGGCGACTGCCATGTGCGTCGGGATGGTGGGCAGTCACCCCGTGACTAAACCATAACCTTGTCGGGGTACGACTTCAGTAAGCCCCGGGTTATGCCCTTTCAAACTGCAGAATCTATGCTACGCGTCGTGCCCCGACTTAATTTTAATGCCTGCGGAGCTTGCCATTAAGGCAAGAGGTTTTATGGCCTGCGGCGCTTGCCACGAAGACGCGAAGGCACGAAGAAAAAATTAAAAGATTCTCAATGCGATGCATTTTCGATGGTAATAGTGGCCTGCCGCCCATGCTACGAACGCACTGTTTTGGCTTGTCACGGGGCGACTGCCATGTGCGTCGGGATGGTGGGCAGTCACCCCGTGACTCAACCATAACCTTGTCGGGGTACGACTTCAGTAAGCCCCGGGTTATGCCCTTTCAAATTGCAGAATCTATGCTACGCGTCGTGCCCCGACTTAATTTTAATGCCTGCGGAGCTTGCCATTAAGGCAAGAGGTTTTATGGCCTGCGGCGCTTGCCACGAAGACGCGAAGGCACGAAGAAAAAATTAAAAGATTCTCAATGCGATGCATTTTCGATGGTAATAGTGGCCTGCCGCCCATGCTACGAACGCACTGTTTTGGCTTGTCACGGGGCGACTGCCATGTGCGTCGGGATGGTGGGCAGTCACCCCGTGACTAAACCATAACCTTGTCGGGGTACGACTTCAGCAAGCCCCGGGTGATGCCCTTTCAAATTGCAGAATACATGCTACGCGTCGTGCCCCGACTCAACCATAACCTTGTCGGGGTACGACTTCAGCAAGATTGGAGGAATGCCCTTTCAAACTGCAGAACCTAAGCTACGCGTCGTGCCCCGACTTAATTTAATGCCTGCGGCGCTTGCCACGAAGGCTCTATGGCACGAAGAAAAGATTAAAAGATTCTCAATGCGATGCATTTTCGAAGGTTATAGTGGCCTGCGGCGCTTGCCACGAAGGCTCTATGGCACGAAGAAAAGATTAAAAGATTCTCAATGCGATGCATTTTCGAAGGTTATAGTGGCCTGCGGCGCCTGCCACGAAGGCTCTAAGGCACGAAGAAAAAATTAATAGATTCTCAATGCGATGCATTTTCGAAGGTGATAATGGCCTGCGGCACCTGTAATTAATTAGCAGATATGATTAAAGCTCAAACCATTTTTTGATCATCACCATATCATCGCTGGTGTCGTTCTTATGCCTGAACTCGTTGGTGTGCGGGTTGTAGATGTATTCTTTTGACCAGCGGTGGTAAAGCCGTTCAATGACTTTTATGGCATCGGTAATGTACAGCAATTCTGAATCACGCATGGTGGGATGCAGCGAAAGACGCACCCAGCCTGGTTTTTCGCTTAAGTCGCCGGAATTGATCAGATCGGTGATGCGTTTTGATTTTTCGTAACTGACGTCGAGCAGGTAATGTCCGTAAGTGCCAGCACAGGCGCAACCCCCGCGCACCTGCACGCCGAAACGGTCGTTCAGAATTTTTACGATCAGGTTGTAGTGAATGCCTTCGATGTAAAAGGAAATCACGCCAAGGCGGTCTGTTACATTATCGGCAAGTATGTGAAGGCGGGGAATGGCGGATAATTCCTTAAAGGCAATTTTCAATAAATGCTTTTCCCTTTTTTCAATATTTTTGGTGCCCATCTGGTCTTTTAGCTGAATGGCCAGAGCCGTACGGATGGCTTGCAGAAAACCCGGAGTTCCGCCATCTTCGCGGGCTTCGATATCATCAATATATTTGTATTCTCCCCAGCGGTTGGTCCAGTCTACGGTGCCACCGCCTGGTTGGTCGGGCGCCATCTCGTCTTTGTATAAATGACGGTCGAAGATTAAAACCCCTGAAGAGCCCGGTCCGCCAAGGAATTTATGAGGTGAAAAGAAAATTGCATCCAGCTTTTCATCCTTTTTCCGTGGATGCATATCGATATCACAATAGGGTGCAGAGGCTGCAAAATCAACAAAACAAACCCCACCGTATTTGTGCATCAGGGCGGCCATTTTATGATAGGGTGTGTGTATCCCCGTAACATTGCTGCATGCCGTGAATGATCCTATTTTTACCTTGCGTTTCTGGTATTTGATTAATTCTTTTTCGAGATTGTTTAAATCAACCAGCATATCTTCGCCAGGGGGCACCACCACCACATCTGCGATGGTTTCGAACCAGCTGGTGTGATTGCTGTGATGTTCCATATGGGAAACAAACACCACGGGTTTTTCCTTTTTTTTGAGGCAATCGCTATGCGTGACTTCTCCGCATGAGCGCATCCCGAGTATCCGCTGCAACTTGTTAACCACCGCGGTCATGCCGAAGCCTGCGGTAATAATCACGTCGTCTGGTCCGGCATTGACGTGGTTTTTAATCAGCTGATGGGCATAATGATACGACTTGGTCATCATTGTCCCTGTAACACTGGTCTCGGTATGGGTATTCCCGACATAAGGACCAAAAGCATCGCTGATCTGCTCTTCAATCGGCCGGTACAGGCGTCCGCTGGCGATCCAGTCGGCATACACCATTTTTACCCACTTGTTCGGTGTCTCAAATTCCTGATCCACACCGATGATATTCTTGCGAAATTTCTCAAAATACTTTTCCATAGTAATCTCCGGATCGTGCTGGTTGTTTCAGTCTGTAAAATTACAATAATTCAGTAGGCTGTATGCTAACGAAAAGCTAAAAGGTTCTGATCCTTTGATGTTGCGATACATGTTGTTAATTAAACTGAAATCGCAAACTGACTCATCACCCCACCGCACCATCGCCGCAGTATTCTTTTTTAAGGCATTTCTTGCAAAATTCTCCGCGCCAAACGCGGTCGTACTCATCCATCAGCTTTTCAACCAGTGCGGGTTCGTCGGTGAAAATTCCATTTTCAAAATTGCGGCTGTTTTCGTTTTTCGCGCCCATGCCTGCGCCCGTGAGGTTGGCGCTTCCGCTGTAGGCGAGTTTTCCATCTATGATCACGATTTTAAAATGTACACGCGGACAGAGCATGCGTTCCAGTCCGCCAAACAGCGATGGATATTTATCGAAATCTTTACGGAAATTAGGGCCAGGCTCTTTGGCATGAATCAGCCGGATTTCAACCTTACGATCGATCATTCCTGCCAATACTCCCAGAAATGGCAGCATTTTCCCGTTTTTCGTCACATACATATCCTTGATATCGGAAGTGCCGATCCATACGAAATGTCGCGCACGCGGGATGCTTTCCAGGATTACTTTATCGTATATGTCTTTGTTGATGAGGAGTTGAAGCATAGGGGCTATAATCTTTCCACTGCAAATTTACGATGCTTCACAGGGTGGCCAAATCAAATTTGTTTTTTTATCGATTAATTCCGGATTATTGTTGACCAAAAGGTGGTTTTCACTAATTTTGTCCGCATGGGAAACATCTATTGCATCGGCGAAGCCGTTTACGACATCATTTTCAAGAATAATAATCCGGTGGAAAGCCGTCCCGGCGGGGCCATGCTGAATTCTTCCGTGACCCTTGGCCGTTTAGGTCTGCCCGTTTTTTTTGTGGGCGATTTTGCTGATGACCATGTGGGAAAAATCTGTTGTAAGTTTCTTCAGGATAATGGCGTTAATACCAGCTTTGTGACTTTTTATAAAGGCGCTCGTTCGCGCATTGCCCTGGCTTTTCTCGATGAAGAGAAAAATGCGGAATACAGTTTTTATAAAATTTCCGATTGTACGGCAGGGGTGATTTTCCCGGAAGTCAAAGCCGGTGATATCATTTTATTTGGCTCATGGTTCGGTATCAAACCCGCCATCCGCCCGCAGTTGGCCGCATTTCTTGAAAAAGCCCGCACCGCTGGCGCGTTAATATTATACGATCCCAATTTCCGTAAAGCCCACCTTGATATGCTCGAAAAGGTGAAGCCCTATATCGATGAAAACATCCGCTTTTCGCATATTACCAAAGGTTCCGATGAGGACTTTCATTATATTCTCGACACGAGTGATGTGTCAAAGATCCATCATTACGTTGAACATAACGACTGCAAACATTTGATTTATACCGCCAACCGCAATGGCGCATGGCTGTTTTCCGACGAGGAAACTTCCCATTTTCCGGCAATGAAAATCAAACCCGTAAGCACGGTTGGGGCTGGCGACAGTTTTAATGCGGGCATCCTTTACGCACTTTACCGTTTAAACGCAACGCCCGAAAATATTGATACGTTCCCTGCAGAAGCCTGGACATGGATCATGCAGCAAGCCATCCGATTTGCTTCGGAGGTATGTATGAGTTTCGATAATTATATTTCCCCGGATTTCGCCCGGACGCTGATGGGGGAGGATGAACCCGTTTTTTAATCCAATATCAATAGCTTTACTTCACAATCACCACCCGCAATTGCGCCACTGAATTTTCGCCGTAAAGGCTTAGAAAATACAATCCGCTTTTAAGATACCCTACATCCAAAACCACTGTGAATTGGTTGCTTTCAAAGACGCAACGGCCACTGATGTCGTTGAGCGTGATGCGCTGTGGCGATTTCATGCCGGGTGCTAAACGGATATTAATTTTTCCGGTGGAGGGATTGGGAAAAATGGTGATCCCGGAAACGGCCGGACTGTTGGCCTCAATTCCGGAAGGAACCTCGCCGAAAATTTCTTCGAGCACGTAGTGCATGAATGTTTGCGCTTCCAAACTGTCGATATAGTAAAGCGGAAACGAGAGCGTAACGGTGTGAAATCCATTTCCGTTATAAGCCACCCCAATTGGATTACCTTTCATTATCGCCTGCTGCGAGAGGCTGTCGTAATCAGTATCGAAGGCATAGATGGCATCTGACGGATCAACCGGGAAAATGGCATCGGTGTACTGAAGGTGGTGGTCGTTTGGAGGGATGGTTTTCAGGGTATCTACCTGCAACAGAGGGTAGGCTGCGTTCAGCGGTTGCGCCCTGATGAAGGCCGAACTGGAGCTGTAAAATGAACTGTCGATGCCGGCCATTTCATACAGAAAGGAATTTTTACGATGAATGGCTGGGAATATTGCCGTACCCGTAAACATTCTTGTGGGCTGAAACAGTGTGAACAGTATATTGCCCCCCAATTCAAGGTATTGTCTGATTTCGGGAAGAGACGCTTGCAACGCTGAAACGGGAATGGGCAGGTTGATATGCCATATCACGGAAGAATAAGGCGCCAGATCTGTAAGGTCTACCGGACCGTTAGCCGTGGCATCGTATTCAGTGACATCGAAGGTGCTGCAAAGACTTCGGTAGTAGGCGTCGATTTTTGTCTCGGAGGGGTTGTAATACGCTCCTTCAGAATCATCAACAATCAATATTCCCTGATTCATGCTGGCTTCTGCCGGAATATCTGTGAGCTCATGGCTTACGCCTTCCGCGCCATTAGTGTTGACGGCTGTTACTACGATATAATATAATGTCCCGCTTTGCAAACCGGTCAGATTAAACAGTGTATCGGTGGTATAAAACATAGTATCATAAACCAATGATGATGTCCCGATATAAACGTTATAGCCAGCAATATTGGCTTCCGGATTCCGCTCCCACACTGGCGTGAGGCTGTGTCCATTCCCGGGATTATAGATCCGGAAATTCACCAGACCTGGTACGGAAGCAGCCCTGATGAGCATAGCGCAGGCAAGACGGGCTGTTTCGGCGCAGTAAGGAAAATTAAGGTTGGAATCTACATCATTCAGGGTGTGGTAATACGGACTAAAATTGTCTTCCTGAAGAAATATCACCGGAAAGCCGGCCGTGAAAAACGGGTCGCTGTCGGAGCCCACACTTTCGTTGCTGGTAGTGATACGGACGGAAAGCGAAGTATGATTTTCTGCCATTTCCTGCGTGAATTGGCTGAGCCATTCGGATCCTTTATATGCATGTAAATGCAGCATCCATCCGGTATCAGAGGGTTCATGCGCAATCATATCCATGTTGATCATCATGGGGATTGGCTCATCCGCATCAAGCGCTTCCGTAACATAATAGTTGCTCCCATTGGTTCCCAGTTCTTCAGAGGCAAACAGAATAAACCGGATGGTGGAAAGAGGTTCAAAGCTTTGGGCTTTCAGTACCCTTGCGATTTCAAGTGCGGCTGCAACACCCGAGGCATTGTCATCAGCGCCCGGACAAGCAAGATAAGAATCGCCGGAAAGAATGGCAGAATCATAATGTCCTCCGGTGATGTAATGAATTTCGGGATTGGTGCTGCCGTTAAGATCTGCGATTACATTGTATTGCCAGGTGGTTACAAATATTCCGCTGTAGAAAGGCCATTCTTCCGTGATTTGAAAGGAATCCAGCACTACACCGGCATAGCCGAACGATTGCAGTTTCGTTTGAAGCCACAGGGCGATTTCTTTGTGATTGGGCGACAGACTGAATCGTGTGCCGTATCCCTGCAAATGCATGATATAGCTTGAAATGCTGTCGCTGCTGATCAATGGCAATAACGCGGAGATCAGAGAATCGTTGTCCTGTAACGCAGTTTGTTGAAGCTCCGGGTTGCTCCCCGAATAGATGTTTTTCAAGGCGAAACCGGGATTATTGAGTGTAGCATTTACCTGAAATCCGGTGAACAGGGTTACCATCAGGATTAAGAAGTACTTTTTCATATGCGGGTATGATTTTGAAAATATTGACCAGGCATTCAGGGCGATTATTTTTTGAATGAAAGTAGGGTACAATAAACATATTCACAAATATAATCGATAAACCCATGGTTTATTTCCATCAAACACGATAAGGGAACGGTAGAAATATGGGGCTGTTTCCCTTTTTGGTGAAGGACGGGAATGGATAACTAATATTTTTGCCAATGATACTGTGATCGCCGGATTATTTCTTTTTCTTCCACTTTTTCAAATACTGATAATCCAGGTAATACATCACTTTAAGTGATAAACTATTGCTCTGTGGCGATTCAATCGTGTGTTTCAGGTCACGATAGTAATCATAGATCAGATCGCTTTCCTGGGTTTCGATGGCGTTTTTATAAACGATACTTAACTGGCTTCCCGGAGCAAATTGCCAGGAATACATGAAGTCCACATTGAAAACATTGTAATTATAATCATTGTTTTCTGCATAGGTGCCGTTGTATGCAATATCCCCGTTATCCAGCAAGGTATAGTAGTCCCTGTATTTGCAGGTATTCCAGTAATGCCGCACATTGACCGACGCGAACATGTCGTTCATAAACATGTATTTTGCACTGATTACGTTGGTCAGGGTAAGCATTCTGCGGGTCCCGAAAATGCTGTTGTTATCCTCGTCAAAGTTGGCGAATCCGTAATTATAGGGATCTGTATTGTAGTCGAAAGTGTAATTGAAGGTGAGCCGGTCATTCACACGGTAACGAAATGCCAGCGATACGATGATGTTTTCGGTTAAAAAGCGGTCGATGAAATTACCCACAGTCAGCAATACTCCCGTTTCAAATGCCTTACGGGAATCGGTGTTGAATCCCGCATACAGATAATAATAGCGGAACGACTTGCTGAATCTGCCCTCCACGCGCGGTTCATCATAGTCGGTGGTTTCGAATGGCGCAAAGGCCCCACCCGCACTCAGCGTCCAGTAATTCAGAAATTGTGTATAGTTGTCAAAGTTGATCGAAGTGCCGGGTGCCATCTTCCCTGTAAGTGGGTTTATCAGGTAGTCCATGGTCAGGGTGTTGTATATCTGAAGGAACGTCTTGGTCGGCTTATAAATATTATAAGCCAGGTACAGTCTGTTTTTCATTTTGTTTGTTACCGCATAGTATCCAAGGTCGCGTGCGTCGTATGTTTTGCTGATGATGCTGTTGGAGTAACCCCACTGAAACAGCCCGGTGATCTTGCGGATGCCCAGAAAAGAGGTGTAACCCAAAAGATCATCGAAGGTGTTATCGTTTAGGGTGTCCTTCGAAAAGCGCTGACTCAGCGCGAAGTCTGCATCGGTAGCGTACGACTGTTTTTTATTACAGAAGGTATAACCGGCACCGGTGACATTGGCGTCATCGTGACCTTTGTCGCGGATTACATTGGTGTTGATCACATAAATGGAGGAGCTGTTTTTTAATTGTTGGTCAAAGACCAGGATATTATAATTGCTCAGGGGCTCGGTCAGTATTTTGCGTTTGTTTCCGTTTGTGTCTGTGACGACGGCGTATGTATTATCCGTAATGGCATTAAATAACCCTACACCCAGCCCGTTGTTGTTTCGGCCTGAAAGCTTGATTGCATTAAGCAATTTTACTTTCGAAGGATTTTCCTGCACCACCTCTCCGGAACGGAGGTGGTTTTCAATACTGTTGAAACCCATGGGTGTCCGGCCAATCCTGCGCGTATAAAAGAGACTCCCGCGGGTGAATAATTCCGTGCCTTCCTGGAAAAACGACCGGTTCTCGTTGTACACAATCTCCTGGTAACTCAGGTTTTTTACTTTATTGTCCGATTGTACCTGGCTGAAATCGGGTAAAAGCGTCAGATCTAAAGTAAACTTCTCGTCAATTCCGTATTTAAGGTCGGCACCAAAGGAATATCCAAAAGAGTTTTCATATTTATTTATAGTGCCATTTTGCGTGGGTGCATTTTCATAGTAGAAAGAGGCAAAGGGAGAAAGAGAAAGCCGCAAAGGGGCTTTGATGTTTTCCAGATCCTTTAATTGTCCCCAATACCGGAGGTAGGTGGTGGCATCTTTAGGTATCAGTGACCATTGTTCATATTCATTGCTGCGCGCAATGTTACGGGCGAACTGGAACCCCCAGCTTTGCTTGTCCTTAGTGGGAAACCGTATGGCAGAATAGGGGATTGCGATCTCAACAGACCATCCCTTATTGTTGATTTTTACAGCGCTTTGCCAGACTGCGTTATAGGTAAGATCCAGCACGCGGCTATCTTTCTGGACACCTGAAGCATATACTTCAAAGATATAAGCATCCTGCTGATTGTTGTAAGGGTCGAACCCTACCTTGAATAAATCGGCATTAATTTCGGCATCGTCGCGTATACCCAGTTCATGTTTGATGCTGTCAGGCGCCGTATCATAAAGCATGGCGGCCACATAGATGGCATTGTCGTCATATACTACACGGACCTCTGTTCTCTGGGTGGGTTCATGGCCTTCTTGCGGCATGCTTTGAATCATATCGCTGATGACCGCGGCCTTCATCCATGCCTCGTCTTCCAGCAATCCGTCAATTTTCGGCGGGTTGAGGACTTTCAATGGCGTATATTGCTTCTCTGGATTCTGCGCATTCAGCGCGCCCATAAAGAAGAAAACGAGTATATAAAACAGGATCTTTTTCATGGCAAATTACGCGATTTATGCTCCCCACAACAAACCTACTAAATTTCTTCCTAAAGAAAAAATGATTTCGGCAGGGTGCCCGATTTAATATATCAACCGCTTAATTTATTGGCTGAATACCCGTTAAGATGCCTTGTTTACTAGCCTTTGCGTCTGCGACTATTCAACGATCAGCCGGAATGCTTTTACCGTATTCCGTGTTTGTACCCTGATCAGATAAAGTCCGGGAGCCCTTCCGGTAAAATCAACCTGCAAAGATTCTTTGTGAAGAACTTCGTTCTTATAAAGCAGATTTCCGTCAGCACCCATGATCTCCACACAAAGAATCTCAGGGGCAAATACCTTGAAAACGCCTGAACTGGGGTTCGGCATGAGTCCGATTTTTTCACTGGTTTCATAGGCTGCGATTCCTACAAAATTTACATTCAGCGTATCTGAAGAACTCCAGCAGCCATTGCCATCCGTGTAAACGACATGATAATTCCCGTTTACAGAAGGTGAATAATCTTGTCCGGTTTCTCCTGTAAGCAATGTGCCGTTGAAATACCACTGGTTGCCGGTAAGGTAACTGGAACTCAGTGTTCCGAAATTCGTAGTAATGACGGGCGCTGCAGGCAGGGCATGAATCGTTATGGCCAGAGAATCAGCGTTAATTCCGCTTCCGCACAGGTTGTTGCCAGCGACAAAAACCCACGCCATCCCTGTCCATCCGATGGTCCAGTTAATGGTGGCACTGCTGCCTGTTCCTGTGATGGTTCCTGCGGCTGCAGGCCAGAGTCCCCAGGTGTAGGTTGTTGCTCCGGTAGCTCCTGCTGTTGTGTAGTTGGAAGAGGTTACTCCGGCACAGTATTCCGAAGTGCCCGTGGGCTGGGCGGCCTGAGAAGGGACATCACTGAGGGTCACAAATAATGTGTCTGAAGTTGCGCCCTGACAGGTAGCATTGATGGCAGCTACAACAATTTTTGCCTGACCAATAAAGCTGTTATCCCAATCCACTTCGGCGCTGGTGCCGGCTGGAGTGATAACTCCGGCGGCTGCCGGATAAAGGTTCCAGAGATAGCTGGTAGCTCCGCTAACAGGATTGGTGGTGTAAGTTGTGTTCGATGCATTGAAGCAAAGCGCTGAAGTTCCCGTGGGAATGTTCGCCTGTACAGGCGCAGCAATAATATGAATGGAAAGTGCAGGGGAAAGGGCTCCGTTACAAACTGCATGAACCCCCTGCACGGTAAGCTGTGCGATGCCCGTAAATGCCGGATTCCAGCTGATCGTGATGTTGTTGCCCGTTCCTGTAATGGTGCCTGCCGTTCCCGGATTCAGTTGCCACAGATAGCTGTCGGCATTGGTGATTAAGGGCGTAGAATAGGCGGTGCTTCCGGGATTCTGACACATCAGGGTATCTCCGGAAGGGATCATCGCTGCATCCGGATAGTCGGAAAGGGTGACCATCAGGCTATCGGACCAGGGCCCGGGACAGCTTCCGTTGAATCCCATGATTTTGATGTATGCGGTACCTGTATAGGTGTCGGTCCAGTCAACCGTTGCTGTTGCACCCGAACCGGTGATGATTCCTGCGGAAGCGGGATATAAAATCCAGGTTGAACTGGTAACATTGGTTGCGCTGCTGGAATAACCGGTATTGGCCGGATTGAGGCAAAGTTCTGTACTGCCTGAGGGCAGGGATGGTATTGAGGGCGTAGCAAAAATCGTGATGTCCTGCGTGCTCGCAATGCTGGTTAAAACGGGATTGGTCGAAACTACCCTGATCCGGTAAGCCGTGCCTGCTGCAAGCGATAGTGGCAGGTTGCACGAAAACATACCGGAAGTAATCCCAATTACTGTGTCGATGTTGGTGGGGGTGGCAAAACTGCCGGTATTATCTGAGAGTTGGAGAATGAATAAATTACCTGCGATATAGGTGCCGGTCACGGAATAGCCCGTCGTTAGTGCCTCTCCGGCACAGTAGGCCAATATTACTGGGTTGTCAGCGGTGAGGGTTCCGTCGTTGACGATGGTGATTTTACCGGAAATCAGGCTGTCGCTGATGACCAGAAAATCTTTGTTTACGGTTTCCATGGGGGTGGGAACATTCACAAAGTCAAGCATGGTAAACGTTCCGGGGGTTCCTGTTAAATGAAATTTCATACTGAACAGTATGGCGGAATCGGGCATTGTGACACCTGTCAGTGTGGGATCACTCCACGATATCATGAGCTTGCCTCCTGCAACCTGCGTCAATCCAAAGGATGAAAAGGTCATGTCGGGCAGCCCGTAAAAATCAATGGTGTCGAAAACAGCAATCGCTGTATTGAATTGTAAGGTTCCCTGTAAAGAAATAATGTCGGTAAAATCGGTCGCATGCCAGCTTACTGTTACTGTTGAACCCCACGGTGCGCTTATGGTGTCGCAAAAATACGTCAGTTGTTGTGTGGAGGTTTCTTCCGCAATTTTGATGCGCCCTGAGGTGGTGGCAACATCCAGGACCTGGAAGAGCGAATCCGCAAATTCAACAACCGTAGGGGTATTTACAAAGTCAATATTGGTGAAACTTCCCGGAACGCCGTTCAGGTCAAAAAGTACGGTGAACAGCGCTGCGGAATCAGCCATGTTTTGTCCGTTCAACGTGCCGTCATTCCACGAGAACATCAGTTTTCCGCTGCCCACCTGTGAGGTGCCGAAATTGCTGATGTTCATGGAGGGTAACCCGAAATAGCTGATGCCTGCAAAGGTGGCAATAGCCGGATTGAATTGCAGCGTGCCCTGACAGGCGTTGATGTTGGTGAAGTCGACAGCCCTGACCGAAACACTGACCTGTGCCCCTGCCGCTGCTGTAATCGTATCTGCATAAAGACTCAGGTCGGGTGTGCTGACAATGCTCGTAACTGTTACACTGCCATTGGAAGTGATTACTGTTTGCGGGGTATAGGTGATGTCGACGATTTCGAGCAGTGCCGGACTGTTCACGAAGCTCAGGTTTGATACCTGGCCTCCGGTACCGATGATGTTGAAGGTAATGGAAAAAATGGTAGTGGAATCGGCTGCATCAATTCCCGTAAGACTATTGTCAAACCAGGCAAAGGTGAGTTTTCCTGATCCCGCCTGCGAGGTGCCGAAAGTACCGGCGTTCATATCGGGTAAACCGTATTGCTGTATCGAAACAAAACTCAGGATGGTCTGATCGAATTGTATGGTGCCCTGGGCCGAAATGATATCCTGAAAATCTTTCACCTTAACGGGAATGGTAATCTGCGTTCCGTTATTGCCGCTTCTGTGCGGCATAATGAGGGAAACGGAGGCAATGCTGTTAACGATGAAGCAGAAAATTATGAGACTGGAAACGATCAGTTTGAATTTCATATTCGATAAAGTAAAATAGTTTGTATGAGTAAAAAAGTGCAGCCTGCAATGTAAACTGCAGGCTGCCTTTGGTCTTATTTGATCAGTACCATTTTTCTGACCGCCGCGTAGTTCGGGGTTAGGAGTTTGTAATAGTAAGTGCCGTCGGCCAGTCCGTTTGCCTCAAAGTTCACCGTATGATAACCCGCAGCATATTGCTGGCTGGTTTCAAAAATCAGGCGGCCATGCATGTCAAAGATGCTCAGGGTGGCCTGCTCAGACACCGGAAGGTTGAACGAAATAGCTGTGGCGGTTCCAAAGGGATTGGGTACGTTCTGCAACAGTGCATACGACAGTGCATTCACATCCTCAATGCCAGAAGGCTCAGCAACACTGATCAATCCATCCACGGCAGTGAAGTCCAGAATCTCAAGGTTGTTGTTCACGGCTTCGGTGGCGATCATGCTGCCATTAGCGGCCAGAAGGGTCGTGTTGCCATTGCTGCCTGTTACGCGGAAGCGGACTTCAAAAATTACCGATCCATCGTTCAGCGTTACACCATCTGGTAATTCAGTACTCCAGAGTACTGCAAGTTTTCCGTTTGTCGTTTGTGAAGTTCCAAAGTCCATTTGCAGGCTGGCATTATCGGTGCCTACAAATTCAAGTACTTCGGGGTTCCAGGTGAGCGTGTACTGGAAGCCGCTGATACCGCTGAAATCCTTAATTCTGACCGGAATGCTGATGATCTCGCCGGACGATACCGATTGATCGCTGGTGCTGAAGCTGATGCCGGTTGCGCTATATTCTTTAGCGGTTAACGGATCCCAGCTGCAATTTACATCACCCAGTTTGCACCCGATGAAATGTTGGTTCACCAAAGCGCTGGCACTGCTGTAGGAGCGAGATGCCTCGAAGGGGAACGGATTTGTGGGTACACTGAAACTGTAGTCAGCATTCACGAAACTCCAGAGCCTGCTTCCCGGGAAGGAAGTGGTGTTTTGAAGAATCAGTGATTTCGTGAGTACAATGTCGAGTGTTGTTACGGTCTGACTGCTGTTTACGTCAGCAGCGATAATCCTGTAGGGAGATGAAAGGGTCTGTACCCCCAGGATGTGGCGTTGCATCAGCACAATGTCAAGGGTGGTGATGCCATTGTAAGTGAGCACATCATTGTTTTTGGTGGGGGTTACCACATAGCTGCTGCCTTGCGACACATCGAAATCCCATGCTCCGTCAGCAATAGTCATTAATGAATCTGTTGCGGTGCCGGAGAGTTTTACTTTTACACCGGTGATTTTCTGGCCCAGTTCGCTTTGAACCGCACCGGAAATATTTACAACAGGTGCCGCACCGGAAACAGATATAACAGTGGTTCCGGCAGGACCTGAACAACCGCCCACGGTGGCATAAACGCTGTAAGTGCCGTTCATGGCGGGAGTGGCATTAACAACCACGGGATTTTGAGCGGTGGAGGAGAAACTGTTGGGTCCGGTCCATGTGTAGGTGGCGCTGGTAATCGTACTGGCAAACAGGTTCAGCGTTCCATTGAGGGCAACAGGCGAATTGCTGGTTGCCACCGGTGCCGCAGGAGCCGCGCTCACTGTCATAACGAGGGCATTGGAAGTTACAGGGTTTACAGTGTTACACGCAGAACTGGCTGTTACAATGCAGGTCACACTGCTGTTGTTAAGCAGGGCGGCGGTAGCAAAGGTGTTTGAATTCGGCCCTGTATTGGTGCCGTTCACATTCCACTGGTATGTTGGTGTGGCACCTGCGTTGGTAACATTAGCCGTAAAGGTCACCGTGCTGCCGCTGCAAACTGTGGTAAGCGGTGTGGTAATGGTTACAGTGGGTGTGAGGTTCGGGTTCACCGTCATCAGAATTGAATTCGAAGTAACGGTGGCCGGACTCACACAACTTGCGTTGGAGGTCATTTCCAGACTGATCACATCACTGTTCACCAATGTATTATCAATGAAAATACTCGAGTTAGATCCGGTGTTTCCGCCATTCTTTTTCCACTGATATACCGGACTGGCGCCTTCGTTTGTGGCATTAGCGCTGAAAGTAACACTGCTGCCGGCGCATACTGAAGTCAGCGGAGTGGTGATGCTCACCGTGGGTGTTGTGTTCGGGAATACCGTCATGGTGATGGCATTGGAAGTTGCCGGGTTATTGCTCATGCAGGGTTCCGAAGAGGTCATCACGCAAGTGATCACATCGCCATCAACCAATGCGGAGCTGAAATAAGTGTAAGTGTTCGAGCCTACATTAGCGCCATTCTTCTTCCACTGATACACAGGTATGGCACCGCCATTGACGGGTGTTGCAGTAAATAAAACTCCGGTACCATTACAGATGGCTGTACTTGTTGAGGGGGCGATATTGACATCGGCAGTCAGTCCCGAACTTGGGATCACCGTAATCAATACCGTGTCGGATAAGGAACAGCCGCCATTTACAGAACTTACAATGTATAAGGTCGTATTCGCAGGTGTGGCAATGGGGTCGGGAATGCCGGGATTGCTAAGGCCTGCAGAAGGTGACCATGCATAGTTGGATCCGCCTGTGGTGTTCAGCTGAACTGAATTTCCGGAGCAGATCGTCGCATCATTGCTGGTGGTAAGCCTGCCGGGTACAATGGCAAAGAGGGCATTGCTGTAATCATAAACCAGTGGATTGAGTCCGGACTGAACACGGATCAACGCACCCGGCACATTGATATTCGGGACCACCCAATTGTAGCTTCCGCTGACCGTAAGGTAATTCGAAGCAATCGGAATCCAGTTGGTACCGTAATCAATAGAGTAGGAGATGTTGTAATTGCCGATGGGTGCACCCGATTCGGTCCACGTAATGTTGGTTGCGGTGCAGGCATGCAGGGTGTCAGTCCCGTTTGGTGCGGTAACCGTGATCGGATTCATACTTGAGGCAATGGTGAACGCCAGGTCGGAAATATCTTCTTTACAGGAATTCACGTTGTCGCGGATACGCAGGTAAGCATTGGTGGTTGGCGTGTTGGGCACGGTCCAGTTATACGTGTTCAGCGAAGTATTGTATCCGATTACAATGTTGGTCCATGGACCGGTGGGCCCTGTGCTTGAGAAGGCAAGGTCGTAGATGTTGGAAATACCATCGCTCTGCCATCTGACCGGATAACTTGAGCCAATCACCAGAACGCCGCCATAGTTGGGCTGAATGATGGTTACCGGCTTCTTGATCGTGAAAACGGCATCGCTCTGATCACCACGGGCAACGTTTCCAAAAGGATATACCCTCACCAAAGTCTGAGTGGAAGGGTTATTGGGAATGGTCCAGTTGTAGTTATTGAATGTATTACTGTATGTGGTATTGGTTTGCAGGGTGATCCAGTTCGATCCGTTATCGACTGAATACTCAATGTTGTAAGCAGAGTAGGAGGGAGACCGTTCAAAAGTAATCGTTGTTTGTGTGCAGGATCCGAGCAGATCGCCGCCATTGGGCGTAATCAGCCTTACCCAGGGACGCAGGGTAAAAAGGGCGTTGCTGACATCATACACAGAAGGATTGCTGTTATTGCTGACTTTGATCAGTGCCGACGCCGAGTTCAGGCTGGGCAGGGTCCATGCATAGGATCCGCTGTTGGTTTGATTGGTGGCGATGGTGACCCAGCTGCTCCCATTATCCAGTGAGTATTCAATATTAACACTGCTGAAATAAGTTGCAGGAAGCCAGGTGATGTTTTGCACAGCTCCGGCATACCAGGTTTCACCACCATTCGGGGCGGTTACAACGGGAGTGGGAACCAAAATAGTGTATACATTATCACTGACATCATATAAAGATGGATTACCAACATTACTGATGCGGATTTTTGCATAGTTCGTCGGAGTGTAAGGTAAAGTCCATGCATAGCTGCCAGTATTGGAGGTGGAAGTCACTACAAAATTCCAGGTTGATCCGTTATCAATGGAATATTCGAGACAAACCGGGCCATACAGGGAATTTGTATTCCATGTAATGTTGTGAACAGAATTTACATTCCATGTTTCTCCGCCGTTCGGGCTGGTCAGTACAGGCGTTGCTGCCACGATGGTGTTGGTGGCATCACTGATGTCCTTACGGCAATTATTCTGATTGTCGCGAACCTTAACCAGCACATTTGTACTGGGGTTGTTGTTGACATTCCAGGTATACGTATTACCGGTGATATTGGTGGTGAGCGTGGTGTAGTTTAATCCTCCGTTCACACTGTAGAGTACATCGTAGAAACCGCTGGTGCCACTACCTGTCCATGTTACATTGTAATTGGTCAGTGCATTGAGGTTTACGCCACCATTGGGGTTGGTTACGACGATGGTGCCTGCCGGATCCACTACATTGCTGGCCACATCCGATGAATCCTGCCAGAAGACAGGCGCCGGGGAACCATAACTGTAAGTGTTGTATTTGGCGATTACCAGAATCTTCACCGCATTGGGTGTAACATCGGGCACGGTCCAGTTGTAAGAGTAATCGGTTTGCGAATTGGTATTGGATACCGATGTGATTAAATTCCATGCCCCCCCGTTCACATTGTAATAAAGTTCGAAGGTGTTTCTGTAGTTGCTGGGAGAGTCCTGATTGTTATAGTTGGTGAAAGTGTTGGTACGGCTCCAGGTAATGGGAACAATAGAGCAACCGGTGATGGAACCAGCGGTATTGGGATAATCCACAGTGACAGGAGCCTTGATGGTAAACACCGCATTGGAAACATCCGTAATGGTGGTTACTGTAGTATTTGTGATACGGATCAGTGCGGTTGTGGTGGTCAGCATGGAAGGAATGGCCCAGTTGTAGGAACCAGAGTTGGTTGCTGAAGTGGTAATTACATTCCATGTGCTGCCGTTGTTAATCGAATATTCAAGTTTTACCGCTGAGGTAAAGGCCGTATTATCCCAGGTAATGGGGTGGGTATTCAGCGAACGCCAGATTTCGCCACCGTTGGGTGAAGTGAGAAAATCCGTTGCAGGTTGTATTTCAAATACGGCATTGCTTACATCAAAATTAGCGGGTTCACCCACATTGCTGATACGCACAAGTGCCTGTGTGCTGACTGTATTGGGCACGATCCAGGAATAGCTGCCGTTATTGGTAGCAGCGGCTGTAACAATATTCCAGTTGCTCCCGTTGTCAGTAGAATATTCAATAAATACTGTTGAATATAATGTATTGGTGGTCCAGGTGATGTTGTGGGTGCTGTTTACATTCCAGACTTCGCCGCCGTTGGGACTGGTGAGTATCGGAGTCGCGGCCTGTATGGTATTGGGCGCGTTGCTGATATCTTTCCGGCAATTGTTCTGGTTGTCCCTGACTTTGATGAGTACATTGGAGCTGGGGTTGTTGGCTACATTCCAGATATTGCTGCTTCCGGAAATGTTGCTGATAATCGTACTGTAGGAAGTCCCGCCATTTACGCTGTAAAGCAGATCAAAATAACCGCTGGTGCCGCTGGCGGTCCAGGTAATATTATAGTTGGTGAGGGCATTCATGGTGACGCCGCCGTTGGGGTTGGTCACGGTGATGGTACCGCTTGGGTCAACTACGTTGCTGGCCACATCCGACGAATCCTGCCAGAAAGTAGGTGCGGGTGAACCATAACTGTAAGTGTTGTATTTGGCGATTACCAGAATCTTCACCGAATTGGGTGTGACATCGGGAACCACCCAGTTGTACGAATAATCTGTTTGCAAATTGGTGTTGGATACCGATGTGATAAAATTCCATGCCCCACCGTTCACATTGTAATAAAGTTCGAAGGTGTTTCTGTAGTTGCTGGGAGAGTCCTGATTGTTATAGTTGGTGAAGGTGTTGGTACGGCTCCAGGTAATGGGGATGGTGGAGCAACCTGTGATGGAACCTGCGGTATTGGGGTAATCCACAGTGACCGGAGCCTTGATGGTAAACACGGCATTGGAAGTATCAATGGCTGTGGGGAAACTGGTGTTGGTAATGCGTACGAGGGCCTGTGTGGTGGTGAGCATACTGGGGATGGCCCAGTTGTACGAACCGGTGTTGGAAGTACTGGTGGTGATGGTGTTCCAGGTGCTGCCGTTGTTGATGGAATACTCGATTTTTACATTGCTTGCCACAGTACTCTGATCCCAGGTAATGGCGTGGGTATTCAGCGAACGCCATGTTTCGCCACCATTAGGTGTGGTGAGCATGGGTGTGGGCAGGTTGATGGTAAATACGGCGTTACTGACATCAAAGTTAGCGGGTTCGCCTACATTGCTGATGCGGATGAGGGCCTGCGTAGTTACCGTGTTGGGAACGGTCCATGCGTAGCTCCCAGTATTCGGTGTGGAGTTCACAACAATATTCCATGAAGCACCATTATCGATACTGTATTCGATGAAGGCACTGGTGTACAAGGTGTTTTGTGTCCAGGTTATATTTTGAGAACTGTTTACTTTCCAGATCTCGTTTCCGTTGGGACTGGTGAGTATCGGCGTTGCGGCTTGTATAGTATTGGGCGCGTTGCTGATATCTTTCCGGCAATTGTTCTGGTTGTCCCTGACTTTGATGAGTACATTGGAACTGGGGTTGTTGGCGACATTCCAGGTATAGCTGCTTCCGGAAATGTTGCTGATAATCGTGCTGTAGGAGGCACCGCCATTTACGCTGTAAAGCAGATCAAAATAACCGCTGGTGCCGCTGGCGGTCCAGGTAATATTATAGTTGGTGAGGGCATTCATGGTGACGCCGCCGTTGGGGTTGGTCACGGTGATGGTACCGCTTGGGTCAACTACGTTGCTGGCCACATCCGACGAATCCTGCCAGAAAGTAGGTGCGGGTGAACCATAACTGTAAGTGTTGTATTTGGCGATTACCAGAATCTTCACCGAATTGGGTGTGACATCGGGAACCACCCAGTTGTACGAATAATCTGTTTGCAAATTGGTGTTGGATACCGATGTGATAAAATTCCATGCCCCACCGTTCACATTGTAATAAAGTTCGAAGGTGTTTCTGTAGTTGCTGGGAGAGTCCTGATTGTTATAGTTGGTGAAGGTGTTGGTACGGCTCCAGGTAATGGGGATGGTGGAGCAACCTGTGATGGAACCTGCGGTATTGGGGTAATCCACAGTGACCGGAGCCTTGATGGTAAACACGGCATTGGAAGTATCAATGGCTGTGGGGAAACTGGTGTTGGTAATGCGTACGAGGGCCTGTGTGGTGGTGAGCATACTGGGGATGGCCCAGTTGTACGAACCGGTGTTGGAAGTACTGGTGGTGATGGTGTTCCAGGTGCTGCCGTTGTTGATGGAATACTCGATTTTTACATTGCTTGCCACAGTACTCTGATCCCAGGTAATGGCGTGGGTATTCAGCGAACGCCATGTTTCGCCACCATTAGGTGTGGTGAGCATGGGTGTGGGCAGGTTGATGGTAAATACGGCGTTACTGACATCAAAGTTAGCGGGTTCGCCTACATTGCTGATGCGGATGAGGGCCTGCGTAGTTACCGTGTTGGGAACGGTCCATGCGTAGGTTCCGGTATTCGGTGCGGAGTTCACAACAATATTCCATGAAGCGCCATTATCGATAGTGTATTCGATGAAGGCATTGGTGTATAAGGTGTTTTGTGTCCAGGTTATGTTTTGAGAACTGTTTACTTTCCAGATCTCGTTTCCGTTGGGACTGGTGAGTATCGGAGTCGCGGCCTGTATGGTATTGGTCGTGTTGCTGATATCTTTCCGGCAATTGTTCTGGTTGTCCCTGACTTTGATGAGTACATTGGAGCTGGGGTTGTTGGCGACATTCCAGATATAGCTGCTTCCGGAAATGTTGCTGATAATCGTACTGTAGGAAGTCCCGCCATTTACGCTGTAAAGCAGATCAAAATAGCCGCTGGTGCCGCTGGCGGTCCAGGTAATATTATAGTTGGTAAGGGCATTCATGGTGACGCCGCCGTTGGGGTTGGTCACGGTGATGGTACCGCTTGGGTCAACCACGTTGCTGGCCACATCCGACGAATCCTGCCAGAAAGTAGGTGCGGGAGAACCGTAAAGGTATGTATTGTATTTGGCTATGATCAGGATTTTTACCGATTCTGGTGTAACATCGGGCACGGTCCAGTTGTATGAGTAATCGGTTTGCGAATTCGTGTTGGATACCGATGTGATAAAATTCCATGCTCCGCCGTTCACATTGTAATAAAGTTCGAAGGTGTTTCTGTAGTTGCTGGGAGAGTCCTGATTGTTATAGTTGGTGAAGGTGTTGGTACGGCTCCAGGTAATGGGGACGATGGAGCAACCGGTGATGGAGCCTGCGGTATTGGGATAATCCACAGTGACCGGAGCCTTGATGGTAAACACGGCATTGGATACATCGGTGATGCTGGTTACTGCAGTATTCGTTATTCGCACCAGGGCATTGGTGGTGGTTACCAGGGTAGGTATTGACCAGCTATAATTACCTGAGTTTGTTGCTGAATTAGTGATAACACTCCAGGTGCTGCCGTTATTTATTGAATATTCAAGTTTCACTGCTGAGGTAAAGGCCGTATTATCCCAGGTAATGGGGTGGGTATTCAGCGAACGCCATGTTTCACCTCCATTGGGGGAAGTGAGGAAATTGTTGGGATACTGGATGGTGAAAACCGCATTACTGACATCGAAATTTCCGGGTTCTCCAACATTGCTGATGCGCACCAGTGCCTGTGTGGAGGTTATATTGGGAAGAATCCAGCTGAAGCTTCCTGAATTGGGTGCATTCGCTGAAATGATGTTCCATGAACTTCCATTGTCTGTGGAGTATTCAATATATACTGTTGAATAAAAAGTGTTTGTAGTCCAGGTGATGTTATGGGTGCTGTTCACATTCCACACCTCGCCACCGTTCGGACTGGTGAGGATGGGTGTGGCAGCAATTATTGTGTTGGAGGCGTTGCTGATATCTTTCCGGCAATTGTTCTGATTGTCCCTGACCTTTATCAGTACAGTGGAACTGGGGATGTTGGCAACATTCCAGTTATAGCTGTTTCCGGAAATGTTGCTCACAATCGTGTTGTAAGATGTTCCGCCGTTAAAACTGTAGAGTACATCGAAGTAACCACTGGAGCCGCTGGCGGTCCAGGTGATGTTATAGTTGGTGAGGGCATTCATAGTGACACCTCCGTTGGGATTGGTCACGGTGATGTTGCCGGCCGGATCCACCACATTGCTGGCCACATCCGACGAATCTTGCCAGAAGGTGGGCGCAGGCGAGCCATAGGTGTAGGTGTTGTATTTGGCGATTACCATTATTTTCACCGATTCCGGAGTGACATCGGGAACTGTCCAGTTGTAAGAGTAATCCGTTTGTGCATTGGTGTTATAAACGGTAGTGATGTAGTTCCAGGCCCCTCCGTTTACATTGTAATAAAGTTCAAAGGTGTTCCTGTAATTGTTGGGCGAATCATAGCCATTATAATTGAAAAAGGCGGTAGTCCTGCTCCAGGTAATGGGTATGGTGGAGCAACCGGTGAGGGTCGTTCCCAGGGTTGGATAATCCACGGTAACCGGGGCTTTGATGGTAAACACAGCATCGGAAGTATCCATAATGGTGGCCACAGTGAGGTCAATGATGCGGACCAGCGCCTGTGAAGTGGAAAGTATCTGGGGAATGGTCCAGTTGTACGATCCTGTATTTGAGGTGCTTGAAACAATCTGGTTCCAGGTGCTGCCGCTATTTACAGAATATTCCAGTTTTACGTTTGAGGCTATGGCCGTGTTGTCCCATGTGATGGGGTAGGTATTACCCGATCTCCAGGTTTCGCCGCCATTGGGGGACGTCAGGAAATCTCCGGGGTTTTGAATCGTAAATATGGCATTACTTACATCGTTCACCGTTGATCCCGTGGCGTTGCTGGCTCTTACAAGGGCTTGGGTAGTAGGCGTGTTGGGGATATTCCAGGTATAGGTGCCCGAATTGGTAGTTGATGCAGTGATCAGATTGTAGGTAGCCCCGTTGTCGGTTGAGTATTCAAGTTTTACATTGGTGTGGAAGGTAGTGGTATTCCATGTTATGTTACGGTTGGATGTAATCGTCCAGACTTCTCCTCCGTTAGGTGCCGTAAGGATGGGTTGGGCAGGGGATATTTCAAATACGGCATTGGAAAGGTCCAGCTGACAAGAGGTGGTAGCGTCCTGAACTTTTATTAATGCCTGGGTTGACGGGTTGTTGGGGACGTTCCAGGTGTAGTTATTCGCTGCGATATTCGTGGCTATTGAAGTCCAGGTGCTGCCACTATTGATGGAATAGTAGACATTGAAAATGCCTGAAGTACCTGCCGGACTCCAGGTAATCAGGTGACTTGATAGTCCCTGCCATACCTCTCCACCATTGGGAATGGTGACATTTATCGGGAGGTTGATGGTGAAAAAGCCATTGCTGCTGTCGCGTTTGGCCGGGGCGCTATGGTCCATCACCCGGACCAGTACGGTACTGGAGGTTGCCATAGGTACGGTCCAGTCATATTGATTATTGGTGATGTTCACATTTGTTGCTACAGCTGCCCATATGGTTCCGCCATCCAGGGAGTAGTGGATGTCGTAATAGTTCGAAACTCCGGAGGAGGTCCATTTAATCTGGTAGGTTTGGCAACCGTACAAAAGTTCACCGCCATTGGGTTGGGTAACGGTGATGGATTGGGCAAACAGGCCAAGGCTCATGCAGAGAGCCAGCAGGGTCAGGTAGAGGTGTTTCATATGATAAAATAATTAGTAATCAGAAATTGAGTAGTTTATAGTAGTTTAGTGGCTTAGCAATTGAATTCAGATTTTATTAATATTACTTCTTTATAAATATTAAAGGGTCGCAAACTTACCAAAATCCCGCAACATGTTCGCTCTGAAAAGTGTTAAATTGTACTGACTTTTACAATTTTAGGTTTTTCTACCCGATGCGCAAATAAGTATATCACTGTAATAATTGCAATATTCCATCGCAGCAATAGCTATTGAATCCGAACTTCAGTTCTGCAACCCTTTAGTGTCTTTTGTGCATTTTTTTCTTCGTGCCTTGGTGCCTTCGTGGCAAGAATGAGCCTTCCCACCGGGAAGGCGCTTAACAACTTTCTGCCTTGCAACAAAAAAAAAGCCTTCCCACCGGGAAGGCCCTTTCAAATATATTCGTGTATTAGAAATTTACCTTGAACTCTACGCGGCGGTTTTCTGCACGTCCGGCAGCGGTTTTATTATCACCTACAGGTTTGGTTTCTCCAAAGCCGGTAGCCGTCATTCTTTTAGCGGCAATACCCTTATCTACCAGGTATTTTTTTACGGCATTGGCGCGGTTTTGCGACAAGGTCATGTTTGAAGCATCATCACCTACGTCGTCAGTGTGTCCGTTGATTTCCAGTTCGTACTGAGGATTGTCCTGCATTACTTTCACCACCTTGTCGAGAATTACGAATGATACCGGCTTGATAACATCTTTGCCTGTTTCAAATTTAATTCCCGTAAGAGCCTGTCTGAAGATTTCGATGGTTTCTTTCATCACTTCAGGGCAGCCTTTATTTGCTTTGATACCGGGGGTGTCCGGACATTTATCCTCGATGTCGGCTACGCCGTCGCCATCTCTGTCCGGGCATCCTTTTAAGGCAACGGGTCCGGCGACTTTCGGACATTTATCTTCACTGTCCTGAATGCCGTCACCATCCGTATCCGGGCAACCGGCAAATTGGCTGATACCGGCTTCAGTCGGACATTTATCTTCGCTATCCTGAATGCCGTCACCATCCGTGTCGGGACATCCCGCGAAAGCGACGATACCGGCCACGGTTGGACATTTATCCTGGCTATCCTGTATGCCGTCACCATCCGTATCCGGGCAACCGTCGAATTTAGCAATACCCTTCATGTTGGGGCATTTATCGAGATAATCAGCAATGCCGTCCTTGTCAAAGTCGATAGGGCAGCCGAATTCATCAACTTTTACGTCGAGGGGAGTACCCGGGCATTTATCTTCTTTATCACTGACACCATCCTTGTCGGCATCGCCTCCACAACCAATGTTTAACCAAAAACTAAGGCTATGCTTCCAGTAATGATCATTGCTTTTTGCTTCTATGTAATCGTGGTGATCCTGTGAGGTGAAATTAAACATGGAAGAATAGCCCACAGAAACCGTCGGGTTAAAATGGTATTTCAGACCAACCCCCATGGGGATAATATAGTCTGTATTTTCGTTATCGATACGATCGCCCGTATAGGTGGCTATGCCGGAACCGAGCATGATGGAAGGAGACCATTTGCTGGTTTCATTAATGATATAACCGTTGTTGAATTTGTAGGATAAAATTAATGCTCCATCCCATTTTTGTCCCAGAAAATTTTTATTTCCATCGACCCAATAACCATACTCCCCCCAACTTCCGGCAAGTCCCATGTCGAACGAAGGATTCATGTAGTAATTGATATTTAATCCGATAAAGCCATAAAAGGGGTTGAATTGGCAGACGTTGCTGCCCAGATCGCCGGTATATTCGTGTTTGCCAAGCTGGAGGCCGATCCCCCATTTTTTATCCGCATTTTGCGCGGTTACAGTTGTTGCAAGCATAATTGCAACAAGCGTAATGGTAATAAATCGTTTCATAATAGTGTAGTTTAATTTTTACATAACGGTTATTCCAAATTTACAAAAGATTCGTAAAAATTGTTAATTAGTTGTGAAATTTAACTTATTGTCAATATAAAAATTTTATGGTTCGGTCTCTTTTAACGCACAAAAGCAGCCACATTGTGACTGCTTTTGTGCGTTAAAAATCAGCTTCTTCGTTAATAGTCAGAACCTAATTAATAATAATAGGTTTACGCAAGAGCTGTTCATCGTTCAATTGAATTTCAATGATATACATTCCCGGGGATATTCCTTTTAAGGAAATTATGACCGGGTTTTCGGTATCTCCAACCATTTGAGTATGGATAATTTGCCCGAGCATGTTCACCAGTGTAATTTGCGCCATACCGCCTTTAATTAGCGTGCTGTGGGCGAATTGAATGGTGAAGGTTCCGTTGCTGGGATTGGGATAGACCGAGTAACCATCAGCGCTTGCTGCATTATCGATCCCCGATTGGTAATCGTAACCCTCCGAATATCCGGTGCATCCATTGGCAAAGGTAACTGCTACCCAATATAAGCCATGTGCGGCTATCAGCAGGGTGCTGTCAGTAGCTCCCGGCACAGGACTGCCATTGTAATACCATTGAAATTGGGCACCCGGAGTGGTGGTATAAAGGGTCAGCCCTTGCAGAAATACTGTAACCGGCGGTACCGTGTCGGCATGTATTAGTACAGGAGATGAAGCACAAGAATGCGTTTGTGCCGAAATAGCTGCAACATGGGCATTACCTGCATCCAGTCCGCTTATGCCAAACAGGCTGAGCGCAGCTTCCGGATGCTGAACGATGTTGAGATTTTGCTGACCAAGTTGTCCCTGATTGTTTAATCCCCAGGAATACACATTTTCATCGCTGCGCACAACAAATGAATTGTACTGTCCGGCCCTGACTATTCTAGCCTGACCGGCTTCGTTGATCTTTACAGGATACAAAGCGGTTGTTGTGGTGTTGTTTCCGATCTGGCCGAAAGTATTGTCTCCCCAGCAGTAAACATGACCGGCTGAATCGGCGGCAATTGAGTGGGCCGCTCCTCCATCGAAGGATATTACGCCGATAGGCAGATTCACTTTTAGCGGTATGCTGCTTCCGGTGTAGTCTCCGGTAGCCAGCTGTCCGGTGCTGTTAGCACCCCAAACCCAGAGCGATCCGTCGCTTTTCAGCGCCATGCTGTGGTTTCCACCGGCACGAATGGCAACAACATCATCCAGCCCATTAACCAGCAAGGGAAGGTTACTGTTAACATTGGAACCGTCGCCCAATTGTCCGTATTGATTTTGTCCCCAGGCCCATACATGGCCATCGCCGGTTAATGCCAGGCAAAAGTTATCTCCGGCAGCTACGTCAGCGATACCGGTAAGTCCGGTAACAGCGAAGGGGTAGTTGCTGGTGGCGTAATTTCCCAGGCCCAATTGCCCGAAGGTGTTGTCGCCCCAGGCTAAAACAGTACTGTCGGTCAGAACGGTCAGTCCATGCCGCTGGCCTGCGCCGATGTGCATTGCGGTGCTGAGATTTCCCACCGTTACCGGGATGGAGGAATTGGTGAAGTTCCCTGTTCCGAGGGCTCCGAATTCATTCCTGCCCCATGATTTCGCAGTTCCATCACCTGTAATGGCCAGGGTAAATTCTGCTCCGCAGGCAATTTCTGTCAACTGGTCAAGATTCTGGGCTTCACGGAAGTTCAGTGAATTCACCAGTGTATTGTCGCCCAACTGGCCATAAAAGTTAGCTCCGGCTGATAAACTGATGCTGTCGCCACCGGCAGATGCTATTACCTGATAGTTCCCTGATTCATTGGCATAAAAGTTCTGACTACTCATTTCCGGAATCAATACCCCATCCAAGTACCATTGCAGCAATCCGCCGACGCTGCTCTGCAGAAGCGCAGAATCCCCATCACAGAAAGTGGTGGCGGGTGTTACGGTTATGGCAGGTGCAGGGTAAACATGAACAAGATAATCGCCCAGTGCCTGCTGTGTGCATCCATTCAGCGTGGAGGTGCCGGTAACGCTCACCACCTGGCCATCGGATAAAGAGGGCGGGGTGTAAATTCCTGAAGCGGAGGAAGGTCCGGCAGCGATGCCGTCGATAAAAAACTGGTATGAATCAGCCCCTGTCGCATTAAATGTTATGGCATCGCCAGAGCAAAGGGTGCTGAAGGGCTGCGAACTGCTGAGTTGCACATCTACAAAATTGATGTCCAGCTGGTAAATGGTATCGGCCGTAATCCAGCATACACCGTTGCCTCCCATAAGGACCACAGACTGACCTTGTTCCAGGTCGGAGGTGGTAAAAAGTGAGTCGTAGGAAACGGGTGTTTCATCAAGATAAAAAACATAGTTCTGTGCTCCCGATCCCACAAAGGTCACGGTATCGCCGTAACAAACAGCTCCCGTTTGGTTGTTGGTGAAGTTGATAACTGGATAATTATTCACCGATACGGTATATGAGGTGTCGGCGTCAGCCCGGCATCCCGTAAGGTAACCAGTAACAGAAACTGTTTGCCCGTTGGTGAGGCTGGCTGAAGTAAAGAAGTTATTTCCTGAAGGAGCACCGGTGGAAATTCCATCAACATAGTATTCGTAGGAGGTGCCTCCCGTGGCCAGCAATACCAGGGTATCCCCATTGCAATAGTTGATAGGGCTGATGGGTGAAAATCCTACAATGGGCAAGGGATTCACGATAAAACTATAGGTGCTTAAAGAAGTTGCCGGGCAATTCGCGGTGGTTCCTACAACGGAAACCACGGCGCCATTGTTGAGCGAGGAGGTGGTGAGGGTATCGATAACACTGGCGGGTCCCTGTGAGGCACCGGAGATGAAAAATTCGTACTGACTGGCTCCAGCGGCCGTAAAGGTTACGGTGTCGCCAGCGCAGAGAATCTGATCAGCGTCGGTTTGTACAAAGCTTACCACTGGATTGGGCCGTACCGTAACATTAAAGGTGTCGGCTGATAATCCTGCGCATCCATGCGATGAAAGCGCCTGCAGCGTTACGATTGTTCCATCCGTAAGGGTGTCGGTGGAATAATTGTAGATCCCGCTAAAGGGCATTACCTGAATGCCGCTGAGATAAAAAGCATATTGCTCGGCACCGCTGGCGGTAAAGGAGATAAAGCTGCCCTGACAGATCGATGTGTCGGGATCTGAGCAAACCATCACCGGAACAGGAAGGGGATAAATTGTTACAGCCAAAGGGGAAGGTACGCAAGCCCCGGGAGTACCTGCGATGGTAACCTGTTGCCCGTTACTCAATCCGAAAGCATGATATACAGAATCAGAACTCATCGCAGTGACGGGATTTCCGTTTACGAAATACTGATATTGAACATCGCCGTGACCGGTAAAATGAATGGTGTCGTCATCACAGATTTCGCTTATGGTATGATCAAGGGTAATGGTGGGCCTGACATCCATAATAACAGGAGTGGTGGCGGCTGCCGGGCATTCGCCTAATAATCCGGTAACGGTAATCGTATCGCTGAGGTTAATAGCGGTTGAGGTGAAACTGTTGGCAAAATCAAAAGGTCCGGTTGAATCGCTGTTGATATAGAACTGGTAGGTATCGGCCCCTGAGGCTTGAAACGTAACGCTTTCGCCCTGACATATCAGGTTGTCGGCGTCGGAGCCGGTGAGGATTACCGTGGGTGTCGGGTTAACGGTGAATTCGAGAATGTCGCTGCTGAACGCAGAACAACCCGACGCAGAGGTTCCCTCAATACTGATCACATCCCCGTTCACCAGGGAGGACAACGTCAGCGTACTCACTGCAGAGACGGTTCCTAAAGAATCACCATTGATAAAAAACTGGTATTCGCTGGTATTGGAAGCGGTAAAAAACACGGTATTTCCTGCACAAATGGTGAGGTCGGCTTCTGAGGATACCAGGGTTGCCACTGGCAGCGGATTGACTACGAAGATCAGGGTGTCGCTTCGCGAACTGCATCCGTTGGTTGTGTCCTGTCCATAAAGCGAAAAGGTGTCCCCATTAGTAATATCGCCGAAGCTCCAGCTACTGGTGGTATCTGTTGATCCGTAAGTGGCCCCATTATAGGATAGCTGGTATTCATCTCCGCCGGTTCCGTTGAATATCACAGTGTCCTGCTGGCAGATAATCAAGTCTGCATCATCTGCATCAAGGTCGATTACTGGCAGATCATATACAGTAAAGGTATAGTGTGAGCTGGTATCGATGCAGCCGTGATAAGTAATCATCACATAGATATCATCGCCATCCTGCAGGCTGTCGGTCGTTAACCATGTTGAATCCTGCGATTGCAGAGCGGTATCACCTTCAATAATAAACTGGAAAGCGGAGCCTGAATCTGCCGTAAAAGCTGAAAAAGTCACCGGTTGTCCCAGGCAGATTGCCAGATCCGTTTCAGAGGTGCTCAGGTTTACCTGGGGCTTGTATATCTGGAAGGTCTCAGCGTAATGATCGCTGCACCCTGTCACGGTGTCAATTGAATACAGGTCGACCGTATATTCAATGTTGTTATTATAAAGGTGTACGGGATTTTCTGCAGTTGAAGTGTCGTTGTCACCGAAAATCCAGGTATGCAACAATTGATCAGTACTTCCGCTGTAAACAGTTGAGGTATTGATAAAGTGAATGCTGTCCTGATAGCAGGTGGTCAGCGGCAGATTGAAAGAAGCAGAGGTGGGTCTGGCCGGATCAAAGAACCAGTTGGTGCAGTTGCCCAGATTTTTACTGAAAAGGGCAGAGCCTCCATTGGTGGCGGTAATGTCTTTCAGATTCAGGCAGGTTCCCCTGAGGCTGTCACTGGTGGTTTTTTTGAGAAAGGCCGGATTTCCTGATTGAGACGATACAATAAAAATTGAATCGGCACAAGTGCCTTTGGCAATAAGACTGTCGAGGGTTTGCACAGATCCCGCTTTTATTTTCAGATAAATTCCCGGACTTATCCTGAGGATACCAAAAGCGTTGGAGTCTTCAATAACACTTGTATAATGAACACCCGGAAGTGCTGTTTCGCGCGATCTCAATTCAACGTCCGCAAAGGTTTGGTTCCCCCCGGTAAGTTTATTGTTGAAGGAAGAATTATCACCCAGTACCAGGTGTGAGGCATTCATGTCAAGGTCCAGAACGGTACTTTTCTGTGCAGAAAACTCATAAATAGCCGTGAGGTTACTGTTGGCAAAACATACATTTTTCGGTGTGTTTCCCAAAGAAATAAAAATACCGGCCAGCACTTCTTTCTGTCCGGCATCAAAGGTTCCGCTCAGGAAAGTTACGGCACACATACTATCCATTATCAGGTTGTTGGTGAGGATAACAGTATCGCTAATGCTCCGTCCCTGTATTGATAAGTTAACCGCAATTTTCCGGCAAACGGGATCAAAGTCAGAGCGGCCCCCCTGAGGCATAAACGTAAATTCAGGCGCCAGTGGGTTTGTGGGTTGATAATCGCTGGTGTAAATGATAAAAAGAGAATCGCAGAGTGTAACCGATCCTGTGGCAATCAAATCTCCACCCAATACCATTGTGGGTTTTCCGATAATTGAATCTTTCCATATCATGGAGTTGCAGTAGGCATTTTGCATGATTTCAACCGTGTCGTGACTTCCGGCTGCATTCAATGCGGTACTGCTGAATATAACTGTATCTGCCGGCCCGGGCAGGCAGGTTGCCGGGAAGCCCCCAACACGCCAGTTTCCGGGTGTATGCCAGTTTTTGGAGATGTTTCCGGCCCAGTAGTAAGCTGTTGCAGGCGCGGCAGGGGTTATGGTCCAGCCAAAAAACTTATTTATTCCGATGGAGTTCACGGCATAGTACACCCTTTGCGCGGTGGTGTCAGCACAAACATTTTTCAGAATTACGTTCGTCAGGGTAAGGGTGTCAGCGCTGTTGTTCATTTTAAAAATGGCGGTGTCTGAACTCTCGTTGTAGGCGCTGAGGGTAATGGGATTATCGCACTGACCATCGGCGGAGAGGCTGTCGAATAAGATCGTTTTCAGCGGTTCACATTCGAGGAGTATCCCGGGCTTGAGGCTGATAAAAGTACAATTTGTACCCCCGGAGATTCTGGTTCTGGGACTTTGAATGCTCAGCGTGTCGAAGGTCATACCTCCGGCATCAATCATATGATAATCTGGATCCTGGTTAATTTCGTTTACCGTTGAGTTTGCATGCAGAAGGGTGAGTGCGGCTCCGGTGCTTCTCCAGATGGTTTCGTTGCCCTTCAGAAAAATCTGGCTGCTGCTGTAATCAAAACTCCTTGTTTTGGATCCTTCCGAGATAAATGCATCACAACGCAACGAGTGACCGTTCAGATCGAATGTCCCCATCTGGAGGTTGATGATTCCCTGCAGGTATAAGGTATCGGTTAAAACCCACTGGGAAGCCTTGTCGATATAAATATCACAACGAATATCAGCTCCGTTTGAAGTGAGGGTATGCGCTGCACCATCGCCCGATGATAAACGGAATCCCAGGGAGGGGAGGATGTGGGTGTTGGTTGAAAAACGAACACTGTCGGTGGCTATCACGGTTCCCTGACCAGTCAGGATACCGTCACCGGTGGTTCCGTTCCATGTCATTTTGTGGCAGTAGGCAAATCCTTCAATCAGAACGGTGTCATTATTAATTCCTGAAGCAGCATCGAATACTACGTTGGTCATTTTATCCGGAATACAAATGCCGGGAAGGCCGCCAGTGGCTACTGACCAGTGGGCCGGGTCGTTCCAGTTTCCGCTTCCGCTGATCCAGTAAAGGGTAGTGGGGGTTGATGGTTCGTTTATGACCCACCCTCCGGTGTAACCCTCGCTAAATGATTGATTCGCTGTAAACAATGCACCGCTTGCACGGATGTGATTCAGTTTTAAATATCCGGCGGTGATTGCTCCACCTGTGGAAATAAACCGGGGACTGATGGTATCGCAGTCGGTCACTGCCGGACAGAAGGGACATTCGGCGCAATAAGTACTGAAGCGGGTGTAATTGCCGCAATTCCCAGTCGAAGTCATGGTATCCATTTCGAAGGTTGTTCCTTTTGCGAGCATCATTTCTGAAGGAGCAGTAAAGGCGAAAAGAGAAGCTTTCAGCGAATTGAAAATCATTACAGGGGCTGCTGCAAAATGAATTTCAGCAAATTGGCAAACAGAATCGGCACCCGTAACAAGGTTCACTGTGTCGGCCCCAGCGTAATTCACAAACAAGTCTGCAGCTTCCGATTTCAGGTATAATCCCTGAGAATTCAGGTTGATGATATTTCCGGTGCCGTTCAGATCTACCCTGGAAGTGCCAAGGTCCAGCATGCGCCCTAAGGCTGTGGTGCTGATGATCTGGTCTGCCGAAATTCCCAAGCCCCGGGAATAAAATTGCCCGCTGATGTTAAAATCAATCGTTCCCTGGGTGGAAAGGTTGCTGTATAACCACATTTTCTTACTGCCATCCATGATGATATCGCCCGATATTACCTGGCTGCCGAGATTTATATAATTGGAGTCGAGCGAATTAAACGAAAAATAAAGGGGTGCGGTCTGATTAAAAGCAAGGAATCCGGTAGCCACCATCGATCCGGTGATGGTAAGCGTATCGTTTCCATACCAACTTGGATTTGAAACCAACACAGAATTCATTAAACCTACACTGGTATTGGTGTTAAAATGCCGGCAGGTCACCTTGTGCGTATTGGTATTAAAAGAGCCGGCCGTGAGGTAAAGGTTGTTATACTGGGCATTAAGATCACTTGCCAGAAAAGCAGTATCAGCTGATATAGCGATATTGCAGCGCAGCAGCAATCCGGCAAAATCAAATTCCGCAACCACGGGTGCCGGGGCGCATAACTGAAGCAGTCCATAAAAATTGCAGCTCAGATTCCCCGAAAGATAACAGCTGCCAAAAATCCTGAGCGTATCCGATGCCATCGATTTAAATTCTACCTGCTGGTCGATCCCCCGCCAGTCCATCATGGCACATTGGGCAAGGGTAGTGTCGATATGCACCAGGGCATTGTTGACCGAAAAGGAGGCGGCATCAAAATATACGGTGTCGTTAATTCCCGGAGCACTGCTATGCATCGTTGTTCCACCAGAGGTAACAGCCCAGTGATGCGAATAGTCATTCCAGCTACCACCGTTTCCGACCCAAAAATATTTTCCGGCAAACCCCGTATTGAGCGTAAATAAAAATATTACAGGTAAAATATAGAAGAATTTTTTCATGCTTTTTTGAAATATATTGAAAATTAGTTATTTAGCAAAATTAAATATTTGGAGGGCGAAAAATACAAAGTTTTTTGCTTATAAGTGAAAAAAATGTCATTAATTTGCTCATTAAATTTATATAATTACAGTCGTAACACATTTAAATACATTAAGATGAGCATTGTTAAGGTATTTATTTTCAATATATTAATTATTTTGGTGGTTAATATCCATGGTTCGTTCGGACAAACCCAACCACATTATCTTGATAGTGTTGCTGTTCATGTAAATATTGATAAAGATCTTACGGATTCTTTAACAACACTACCGAACACACATGCCAAGCTAAAACTCCCCAAGTTTTTTGAGCCATTTAAAATGGATAAGCATGAAGGATTCATCCATAGAGGCACCTCTACAACGATTCTGGGTTTTGAATATCCGGGCACTCCTTTTACCGCATTAACAAAATCCTTGTCGGATTCCACTTTTTCAAGTCAGGGTGCTGAGCTTTTACAGATAATGCAATTTAAACTTTCAGATGGTCGTGAAGCTACGGCTTATATTTTAAGGTTTAAAACATCTACCGCTGATGTAATCCGTATTATGTATTTTACGGGCGATTATCAAACGACTTACTACCTGATTGCGAACATTCCTGAAGTCGTTGTAAAGCTTATAAGCAGTGTAATCCTCTCCAGTTTTCAGACGCTTGAATATTAATTATTATATCGCATGAAGAAACGATTACTTTATACTTTCTTAATATTTATTTTGTTTTTGTTAAATGTCAGGGCCCAGGATACGACGGTTGTGCATCCAACGGCTTTCAGTACGGTGGATCAAAGCCTCTGGGGGCCGGGAACCAGCAGTTATCTGATTAACCTGAACCAAACCCTTTTTAATTTTGGATGGAATAAAGGAGGCTCTTATGGTGGTATATCCACTGTGGCAGGATATCGCTTCGGCGCCACCATCAACGCGTCTACCTGGGGTGATTTTGGCGCCGGATTGGCCATTGAGGTTGGAACCGAAAAGGTCGATGTAAGGTATACGGGTGATATGGCGCTTGATATGCCGCCCGCCGGAGGGTTTAATAAAGGCCAGGAGGTAACCATCAACACGGGATTCACGCCGGTTGATACCGGGTGCTACATCAGTCCCGATAATTACGATTTCTTGCTCAAATTATGGCTCAAAGCTGGATTAGGTGCCCATTTGAACGGGCAGGCCTGTTTTTTCAGTTGCACCAATTATTCTCTGATAAATATTGAAATGCCCACGCAGATTTTTAATCTGCTTGAGTTCTCTAATACCGGTGTGGCTTTTTTCGACAGCACCATCTATATTCCCAATGGGACCCTGTTCTACGAAACCAGCTTGTCCTATTCCGATCCTGAGGATATTTTTACCCTCGACATTACCCTGCCCTCCAACGCAGACACCACAATTTCTATGGTAGGTAACGATCTGTACTCAGTTTCAGAACCTTTCGAGTACGTTAAATTACAATTCGATATTCCGAAGTTTATCGGAGCCCTCAATATTCCTTACGTCAGCGCTTTTTTCGGAAACCTTTCCAATTCCTACAACCTGGGACCCCTCGAACTTTGGTACACCATCATGCGGTCGGGATTTGATGTGACATTATACCACAATCAGAAACTGAGCTTCAAACCTAAGTTGTATGCCCAGATGAAGTTTCCGGCTATCATCGATTACAAAGTACTGAATGCTTCCAATGCGATTCTCTCGCAGGGCAGCGATTCTATTGTGAATTGCCAGCTTGGGCAGAAAATTAAATTCCGGTATCCATGTAACTATGATTTCATGGATGTTTCAGCAAAATATTCGCTCACCAATCAATTCACCAATCATTCCTATGATAGCGTAGCGCTGAATTTTTATCTCGAAATGCTGGGTTTCGGAATAAATTTGCCGGCTATTGTGGTGATTCCCCAGATTTGTGTACCGATTTATGAGCCCTGTGGACCTTGGTACTGCTATGTTTGCGATTGGTGTTACTGCTGCCAGTTTTGTGTGCCTGCATTGATTTTTAATGGATTTGATTATACCTACGGTCCGCTCGTAACCTACCATCCAAACCTCTATAATGTCAACTACGACTGGATGAACAGAACCTGGCCCCTGGCTGGTTTCAATACGGTTCAGGCTGCACCCTTCCGGCTGAAACCCGCAAAATACCTCGTTGCTGCTACCGCTAAATCCATCCCGTGTTACGGTCAGAATAACGGATCCGTAGTGGCTACCGTGACTAACGGAACCCCGCCTTACCGCTACGAATATTCCAACGGAACAGTACATACCAGTTCCAGTACCATCGATTCCGTCGTTAACCTGGGTCCAGGAACCCATTATGTGATTGTTACCGATATTAATGGCTGCGCCGTGTTTACGGATGTTATTGTTAATCAGCCCCAGGCGGCACTCGCTACTGCAGCAACAGTCGTTGATGTAGATTGTTTTGGCAGTGCAACCGGAAGTATCGGCATCAGCACCGCCGGTGGTTCTGTTCCGTATAGCTTCCTGTGGAATGGCGGACAGACAGATGCACAAATTAGTAACCTTGTTTCAGGGAGTTACACTGTTACGATTACCGACGTGAATGGATGCACCTCAGGGCAAAATATCACCATACAACAACCTGCCTTGATGAGCGTAACGCCTGCGTATACTGCAGCAGGCTGCTACGGCGATTCAACTGGTCAGGCCGCTGTTGCCGTTTCCGGGGGTGTTAGCCCGTATAGCTATAGTTGGTCAACAGGAAGTTCGTTGCCCGGAATTAATACACTGACGGCCGGAATCTATACCGTTACCGTGATGGATGCCCATGCATGTGCCGATACTCAAAGCATTACCATTGCACAACCGGCACAGGCCGTTTCATTAAATATTGCTTCGCAGGATGTGCTGTGCTTCGGCGGCGCGAGTGGCGCTATACAAATCACTCCGGCCGGAGGTTCTGCACCCTATTCCACGGCATGGTACAATGCTGCCGGACTGGTACTGAACCAGAATACAACGGAACTCGATTCAATTGTTTCGGGGAGTTATACCGCTATTATTACGGATATAAACGGATGCAGGGTTGATACCACCATTGCGATAGTTCAACCGCCGCAGTTAGTATGGAACTTCACCACCGTGGATAATCTTTGCTTTGGCGAATCAAACGGATCTATTGATCTGTTGGTTTCCGGAGGAACTTCTCCTTATCATTATACCTGGTCAGGGGGTTATTCAGGAAACTTAATAACTGCCTTGCCTGCAGGGAATTATTCAGTAACCATTACCGATACCAATGGTTGCGAAATGCATTCCGGCGTTTCAATCGCTCAGCCTGCAACAGCCGTTGTGGCGAGCGTTATGCCTTTGAATATTCTTTGCTACGGCAATGCTACCGGAGCGGCTGATCTGGCCCCTGTCGGTGGAACACCGCCCTATTCGTATCTGTGGTCGGACGGCGCTTCCACAGAAGATCTTTCGGGACTGGTTGCCGGTCCGTATACAGTTACTGTTACCGATAATAATGGTTGCGTGGCCTATAGTGGTACCGTAATCAAACAACCGCTCGATTCACTCAGGGTTGATTTAACCCTAACCCATGCAACTTGCCATGGTGTGAATGACGGAAGCATACTCGTACAAGCCTCCGGTGGAACCACGCCTTATTATATCCGCTGGGATAATACCGATTTCCTGATCAGCAATAATGGCCATCTGCTGAATGAGCTGCCTGCAGGGACTTATCAGCTGATAGTGACCGATGCCAACGGGTGCCAGAAGGTCGAAACCATCGTGATAACCTCGCCAAATGCCCTTCAGCTGGAAGCAACGGCCACGATCATACCCTGCTTCGGTGGAGCCGGCGGTTCCATCAACCTGACATTAACCGGAGGTACCCTGCCATATCAGATATTGTGGTCGAACGGATTTACCAGCGAAGACCTTACGGGATTAACAGCCGGAGTTTACACTGTTACCGTGACTGATGCAAATGGATGTGCTGCAGAGCAGAGTTACGAAGTAACCAGTATGCCGGAAATGTTCGTTTCTGCAAGGGTAGTACCTATCAGTTGTATTGATAATGCCGATGGAAGCCTGTTCGTGACGGTTACCGGTGGTGCCGGGAACTATACTTACTTGTGGTCCGATGGCAGCATACTCAATGGTATTCAAAATCTTGCCAGCGGTAATTATTCACTTTACGTTATGGATGCTAATGGCTGCAGCAGTTCCAATGAGTTTTATGTACCCGGCAGTGAGTGGGAATGCATTTCCATACCTACTTCCTTTACCCCGAATGGTGATGGGAAAAACGATTCGTGGGTGGTTCGCAATATTGATTTGTATCCCGGAAACAATGTAAAAATATTCAACCGCTGGGGTAATCTGTTGTACGAAGCTTCTCCATATTCCCCGGCATGGGATGGAACCTTCAATGGTTCACCCGTCCCCGCAGAGACGTATTATTATATTATTAACCTGAATAACGGCACCGAGCCATTCACCGGTACCGTGACCATTGTAAGATAATTTTAAGTTATGAAGAATATATTTTTATTACTATTTCTTATCGTTGTTGCAAGTCCGGCAATTGCTGAAGGCGGAGCCGGGAGTATAAAAGGGGCAGAGGCCCCAATCCCTTGTCAGACCGCTGCACTCAGTGGCGTTAATGTTTCCTGCTTTGGTTTGTCCGATGGCAGTGCTACCGTGACGATCAATCAGCCGGGAGTTTACAATGTAATCTGGTCAAATGGAGTAACGGTCAATAACACATCTTCACTTACTCATACCATCACAGGCCTCAGTGCCGGTTATTACGATGTACAGGTGATCAATGTGGGCAACGGTTGCGCTGCTTTCGATATTATCAATATTACCCAACCCGTTTTGCTTACCGCTACCAATACATTGGTGGATGTAAAATGTTTCGGACAATCCACCGGAAGTGTTGATCTGAGCGTAAACGGGGGAACCCCGGCGTACAGCTATTCATGGTCAAATGGTGCGACCACCAGCGATCTTACGAATGTTGCGTCCGGAATGTATACGGTTACCGTTACAGATTCAAGAACCTGTAAGGCTTACGATACGGCCATTATAGCTCAGCCAGCCCAGGCTTTGGGACAGTCTATCGACAGCAAGGATCCTGACTGCAATGGATCAGGCGATGCCTGGATTCATCTCACCGTTTGGGGAGGGAACACACCCTATACCTACAGCTGGAATACCGGGCCTGTATCACAGAACCTCGAAAACATTACTGCCGGAAATTATTCGGTTACCATCACGGATGCCAACAGCTGCACAGCGAATGCCGCGGTCACCCTTACCAATCCTCCTTTGCTGACACTGTCTTCTGTGTCGGCCAATAATCTTTGTTTTGGAGATGCCATCGGTACCATCGACCTGACAGTGAATGGCGGCACTTTGCCCTACACTTACACATGGGCCAATTCAGATTATTTACTCGCATGGCCTGATGAAGATCTTACAGGCTTGTCCAATTATATGTACTACGTAACAGTTACTGATGCTAAAGGATGCGCCAGAATTGATTCCGCTGAAATTACTTCCCCCTCCATGCTGGTAAGTTCCATTACTTCCACCAATGTTACCACCTTCGGTGGAGTGAACGGTTCCATTAATCTGAGCGTAAGCGGTGGTACTATTCCCTATGTTTTTAACTGGTCAAACGGTAATATGGGTCAGAACCTTAGCGGGATTCCGGCAGGCTGGTACAGCGTGCTTATTACCGATGGCAATGGCTGCACCCGGGCCGATTCGGTGTACATCAGCGAGCCTTTAAGTCCGCTGGGAGCCAACCTGGAATTAAAGCATGTTACCTGTTTCGGCGGCAGCGACGGGGCTATTGTTGCCCAAGCTAGTGGCGGCACACCGCCCTATTCTTACGAATGGTCAAACGGGAACCTCACAAATGAAATTGGTAATCTCAGTGCCGGGATATACAGTCTTACCGTAACAGATTTTTTTGGAAACACGTATACCACTTCAGATACCATTACTCAGGCTGAGGTGATAGCCTTTACCCAGACAATCACGAATGTGAGCTGCAACGGACTGCCCGATGGCTCAATCGATGTGGTGGTGACGGGTGGAACCCCATCCTATACTTACGAATGGTATAATTCAGCATATGTGCTGGCAGCTTTAACCGAGGATTTATCCGGTATGCCGGCCGATGAGTATTATCTGGAAGTTACCGATACCGTGGGTTGTAAAGGAGGAGTTACCCTTACCATTGCCCAGCCTGTGGTGTTGAATATTCAAATGGATTATACGAACGTGATGTGCGCCGGCGGTGCAACCGGAACGGGAAGTTGCACGATTACCGGTGGTAGTGCCCCCTATACTTATCTCTGGTCGAACGGTGCGCAAACATCCGCGATAAGCGATTTAGCAGCAGGGTTGTACACGGTTACCGCCTCTGATGCGCATGCCTGTTTTGTAACCGACAGCATCAGGATTTCTCAGACCGATTCGATCCGTGTTGATTTTTTAATGGTTCCGGTTACATGCATCGATCAGCACGATGGTAAGGTTACCGCACTGCCTTCCGGTGGTAATGGCGATTATAGCTACACCTGGAGCAACGCGGCACATTCGGAATCCATGGAAGAACTCACCGCAGGAAATTATGCTGTTACCGTTACCGACCTCATGGGCTGTATCGGCGAGGGTTCCGTGGCAGTGACAAAAATTGAGATAGAATGCATTAATATTCCTACATGTTTTACACCGAACGATGATGGGGTTAACGATGTGTGGGTGATTAAAGATGCCGGTTTATATCCTGAGTTTTTTATGGAGATTTATAACCGCTGGGGACAATTGCTCTTCAATCGTGACGGTATTTTTGAAGCGTGGGATGGCACCTTTAACGGGAATCCCCTCCCTTCAGAAACCTATTATTATTTTATCCGTCTGAGCGATCAGAGCGAAGTTATGCAGGGAACTATTACCATTATCCGATAAGCAAAAATTATAAAAATGAAAAGAATAATTACCATCCTCATTTTGGTGTTTGCCATCAATATCGCAAATGCGCAACAGCTTTCGCTGACCAGTCAGTATATGATGAATAATTATATATTGAACCCCGCTATTGCCGGCACGGCCAATTATATTCCTATTAATCTGAACATCCGCAACCAGTGGATGAACATTGAGGGAGCGCCTGTAACGCAATCCCTGTCGGCCCATGGATATCTCGGCAGCAACCTGGGTTTGGGCGGTGTGTTTTTTAATGATGTTACCGGTCCCACCAGGCGCACAGGAATGAGTGTGTCGCTGGCGTATCATGTGCGGTTGAACAAGGATTACACGCGCAAACTTAGCTTTGGACTCGGGGGTGTTTTCTTTCAGCATTATGTAAACGAAAGCATGTTGACTACCGATGAACCTGAAGATATGTCCATCCTGAACGGCTTTAATAACCAGTTCTGTCCCGATGCAAATTTTGGTGTTTATTTCTCCGAAACCGACAGGTTTTATGTGGGTTTTTCCATCATGAACCTATTGGAAGTAAAGAAGGATCTTTTCAGTCTGTCTCATGTCATTAAAAATCCGGTTGAGCGCACCTATTATTTCCACGGAGGATATACATTTAAACTGGGAAAAAGCTTTGGTTTCGAGCCTTCCGTATTAATGCAATTTCAGGAACAATCGCCTGTGCAATTCGATTTCAACGGACGGTTTTCATACAAAAACCTGCTCTGGCTGGGTGGTTCGTATCGTATGAAAGATGCCGCAGTAATGATGTTTGCGCTCGATTTCAAAAAATTCTGCATCGGATATTCTTACGATCTTCCCTTAAGTGAGATCAAAAATCACACTTCCGGTTCCCACGAAATTAATCTGACCTATCGCATTTTCCGTAAAGACGCTTTTAGTAAGTCGGAGATAAACAATACCTATCCGCTGTTTAATTGAACCATATTTGTATGAAACGTGTGTTATTAAGTGTGCTCCTGACAGCATTGTTGTGTCCTTTTGTCCTTCATGCACAGATCAATCAGGCCAGCGAATTTATGGGGGCGGGAAAATACGCCGAAGCCGTGGTAATTCTCGAAAGTGCCCGTTCAAAAGGCACAGCGGTGCTTGCCGATCAGATAAACCTGGCGTATTGTTACATCATGCTGCACGAGTATACAAAAGCGGAAGAGGTATATGCGGTGGTGGTACAGGATAAGAAGGCCGATCCAAGACAGATGTATTTTTACGGCGAAGTGCTTCGCATCAATAAAAAATACAGCGAAGCTAAGCATTGGTACCAGCAGTATCAGGAAATTAATCCAAATGATTTTAATACCGCTGTGCGCATTCGTGCGTGCGATTCCCTTGCGGTTTGGGCCACACAGAATACCAACATCACTGTGGAAAATGCGGGTGATATAAATACTGCATTCGATGAGTTGTGGCCAGTTCCCGATAACAGGGGTTTGTACTACATCTCAAACAACAAAGCACTTCTGGTGCAAACCGGCGCTGTGACTGATTTCAGCGAACCTCAGTTGTCTTTCATCTATCAGCGCACTGCTGGGAATCTCAGTATTTACAGGCCTTTCAGCGATAGCGTGACCTACGCCTGTTTTTCCTCATCTGATGGAAAACATGCCGTCGTTATTAAAACAATCAGGAAAACTGCGGATGGCGAAAAACCCGGAAACTCTGTTGTTATGCTTGGCGCGAACAATGGGGGATGGTCAGTTTTTGTACCCGAAGGCTTACCTGACGGATATGTTATAACCCATCCTTGTTTTGCAAACAAGGGCAACCGTATTTATTTTGCCAGCAATATTCCGGGCGGAATCGGTGGCTCCGATCTTTACTATTCTGATTACAGTGCCGGAAAATGGTCTAAGGCTGTTAACCTGGGCAGTGCGGTGAATACAGCGGGTGACGAAATGTTTCCTTATGTTTCCACCGATGGCAACACACTGTATTTTGCTTCCGACGGACATCCCGGTTACGGGAATCTTGATATGTTCCGTTGTGTGCTAAAAGGCGGTCAGTGGAGTGCCCCTCAGAACGTCAGGGCGCCATTGAACTCCATTGGCAACGACTTCGGCTTAATCTTCGGGGATGATCCCTACAGGGGTTATTTTGTATCGAACCGGCATGGCGAATCCAAAGGGGGCAACGATATTTTTGCGTTCCATCTGCCCGAACCAGTTATAGTACCCGATACGGTGCGTCCTCCTGTAGTTCAGGTAGTACCCGGGGATACAAACCTGGTGTATTTCAAAACGGCCTCAGCCATTATAGATCCTGTATTTGATGCGGCGCTCAACGATATTGCCGCCAGTATGAAAAAAATGCCTTATCTGAAATTGAATATCGAAACCAGTGCAGACTTGCGTGGTACAGAAACGTTCAATACGCAACTTTGTGCACAAAGGGCCACAGCAGTCACCGACTATCTTGTTAAGCAGGGAATTGACGCCAGGCGCATCACGGGCAAGTCGGTTGGCATAGCTCAAACCCCCGGCACCAGGCTGATCCGTTACCATGTGCAGATTGGTTATATGCCTACCGATGGGTCAGTGTCTGTTTTTCAGCGCTCAATCCGCAACGAAACAACCGTAAGCTACCTGCGCAGCGGCAATGGGTATTGTTATTACGTAGGGGAGGGGAGCCTGTCCGAAATGAAGCAACTCCGGACGCATCTTAAGGCGAAATACGGTATCGACGGACTTCTTACAGCCACCTACGGTAATTATTATCTATCCGAGCTGCATTATGCTCCTTGCCGGAAGGCAACGCTGTACTTCAGTAAGTAATTCGTGCGACACGACAGGATCATTAGAGAAAAGAAGGATAAGGATAAGGATAAGGATAAGCAAGGACGTAGCTAAGGTTATTCTTTGATTTCATTTGATTTTTTGGCAATTAAAAACAATTGTTTTGTCAGGAGCTTGAGGGTAACCTTGGGTTTGGGGAAAAGGTCAGTGGTTTTTTTAAACTGCAGGTTAAGGTATTCACTCAGCTATTCCCAGCTTATCCTTATCCTCATCCTTATCCTCAAAATAGCAAAAAGTTAATTGAATTTACCCTCGAAAATGCACCGCATTGAGAAGTCTTAATATTTCCTTCGTGCCTTAGCGCCTTCGTGGCAAGCGCCGCAGGCCATACCACACTTGTCACAAAATTTTCGTATCTTTGTACCCTCACAAGGGGGCTGAAAGGTTTTGACAGCAGGAAAGTGGGAACGTAAGCATGCCGGGCATTGTGTTGTTGGCCCGTAAATCATAACTTCACAAGCCAATTAAATGGCAACGATTACAATTACGCGATCGCCGCTTAGTTTTAGAAATTAAGCTTGATCTGCTCTCCGGGAAACCTTGTCAGGCGGTGTCCCGACCTGAGCATCAAAAATGCCTGAATAAGCTGTGCATGTCCCGCTGCATGGTCGAAAACTTCAGGGACTACGGAAAGGATAGGTTCGACACTCACCGGTTTTTTCCCGACAATCAATGAATGTATAAGCATGTAGAAAGCTTTTTGACTGCCTGTTTGGACGCGGGTTCGAACCCCGCCAGCTCCACAAACCAACACCTCTTCACCACGAAGGGGTGTTTTTTTATTTAGCGGCTGACGAGAAAAATGCTTTTTATTTTTCGGAGACAGGTGGTAAATAAAAATGCGCAGCAAAAGAGGTGTTGGTTTGTAAGGCCCCCCCAAACCGGGCTCAGCGAAGCTAACCCCGCCAGCTCCACAAAGAACGAATCACAAAGTATCAAAAGGACTCAAAATGAATGTTTTGAGTCCTTTTTGTTTTCAGAATCGTTCACTTTATTTCACGATTTTTCACTATGCCAGGTACCCTATTCGGGTACCTGTTTTTATTTATAGAATCGGTTATCCGGATAAGGTCTGTGATGCTGATTGATGCTGTTGACGTATTCACCTGAATAGTGAGAAAAAACGGTTTTGCAAACTGCAAAATCAATTTTATTTTATGAATATTTTCCGAAACCTATTCTCAATGTTATGAATTTCGCTTTCTGATAAAGCAACAAATTCCTTTTCTTTGGCTCTTTTTGAAAGTTTGCCATCATTCTGTTCCAGGAAGCGAACCAGGGTTGCAATCAGGTTGTCCGGCATTTCGAAATCATCTTCCAGATATCGCTTGAATTCATCATATTTTTGTAAATACGAAACCTCAGCAGGTATTATATTCCTGATCGTGTCATTTACGCATTCATAAAGAAATTCAGCCTGCCTTGTAGCATCGAAGTACTTATAATAGTCAATGGTGTTGTTCAGTATTTCAACATTATGTGCTGTAGTTTCCTTCCATTCAATAAAATCAAGCAACGGTTGTGAAAAGGATTCCAAACTTTTCCGGTAGTCGTCAATATGATCGAGAATGGAAGCCGATACGGGGAAAATAAATCCCTGTTGCGAAAAGTGCTTCTTTGCCAGTACATCATGAATCAGATAGCGATGTATCCGGCCATTACCGTCCACAAAAGGATGGATAAACACAAAGCCGAATGCAATTACAGCAGCGTCCAGCACAGCGTCTGTCTCATTCTTCAGAAGTAATTCATAGGTTCTTATCAGACCCTCGGTCAATTGTTCCACATCCTGCCATCTTGCTGAAATATGATCGGGGATCGGCTCTCCCGTGATGCGGTCATGTTCACCCACAAAACCACCTTGTCTGCGGAAACCCAATTCAACAAACCGTGCGTTTTCGATTACTATTTGCTGCAATCGAAGCAGTTCTTCTTTATTGAGGGCTTTCGTACCCGCCTGTCCTATAGCTTGGCCCCACCGCGTAGCGCGCGTACTTTTTGGCCTTTCGCCTTCAATGCTAAACGATGCTTTGGAATCTTTAAGCAAGAGAAAGGCCGATGTCCGTTGCAGAATGTCTTTGCGAATTCCCTTTAAATAAGCAGATTGTTGCCCGGATAGATTGGCTGTTATGTATTTTTCCAGTTTTGCTGTCCTCGTTATGATCGGACAAAAATCCACCGTGCCGGGCAAATTGTTGATGATTCTGTGGCGCGGCGATTTTGTACCTTTGGTTAAAGCGAACTGAATGCTTTCTTCGAGTAGAGGTACATAATTTTTTATGGATAAATCTTCTATGGGAAGTTCTTTGTTCATCAACCATTCATATAAGAACCATATTTTTCTTGAGTATTGCCCGGTGGGTTCTTCTTTTAATAATGCCAGGACTTCTTTGGTACTGAGCTTTTCAAATAGTTTTTTAAAAAATAATAAATGTATTCCTTCGTATTTCAGCGCAAAAACAAGGTGCCGGAACAGTGTGTCTTCGATAGCCGCCCTGGATGAATATACTGACCAGCCTTCTGTGCAGTATTGTTTTCGTTTATAACTGATCAACGACAATGTTGCAGGCAGGGGCAAAGCTAATTTCAAAGCATCTATGATAGCGCCATACCCGACAAGTATGGCTTTCTCAGGTGCAGTGCGCCCGTGGAACATGCTTATTTCAACTGAAAATTTGTTTTTTGTCATCACTGAGTTTTTATCGTTTTGCAAAGATAGTGGAATTACAGGTATAAAACCGGAAAAATAGGTATTATTTGAACCCATTTTGGAATAGCAGGTATTTTTAAGAAAATTTATTCCGGAAAAAGGAGTATTAAAATGGAAATATGGGTGCAAACAAACTAAATAATGGAAAAGTAGGTATTTTGTTTAGGATGTCTTAATGAGGTATAACCTAATCCCGCCAGCCCCACAAACCAACACCTCTTCACCACGAAGGGGTGTTTTTTTATTTATCGGCTGCGGATAAAGGTTAACGCCACACGGCTACGTCTTATAAGGATTTCAAACACCAGTCTAATAAGGCCTCTGCTAACGGCCAACGCCCCTCGACTCCGCTCGGGGACCGGTTTCCTTATATCATAAAAGTGTGGTCTCGACTCCGCTCGACCACCGCTCTGATCAAGGCTTTGTGCAGAATTGCCGTGATTAAATAATCAGTCATTTTTCGGAGGGCAGCTATATTTCTAAAATGACTATATTTTTACATAATGCTAAATCATGCACCGCATCATAATTATAATATTTAGTTTTAATTATTTGTTTTGGCCAACGCCAATTGCTTTTTTTAAATATATTTATTTTTTTTTGATAGCAATACACTCGGTTCGGGGCCGTGGTCGAGCGGAGCCGAGACCACACTGTTTATGACCCCAAAAGCCCGGTCCCCGAGCGAAGCCGAGGGGCCTTAGCCGTCGTAGAAGCCTTGCCAGATAATCGTTTTAACGAATGTCATTGCTGAGTCGAGGGGCGGAGAAGAGACCACACTGTTTATGACCCCAAAAGTCCGGTCCCCGAGCGAAGCCGAGGGGCGTCAGCTATTTGCAGAGGCTTTAATAAATTGGTGTTTGAAGACTATATTAAGCGTAGCCGAGGGGTGTTTGCCAACCGCAGAGGCCTATATAGAAAGGTGTTTGAAGACCCAGACGCTTAGCCGAGTGGCATTAGCTACCCCTTTTTAATTATCAATTATCAATTCCATTGTCAATTAACCCAGCGGAACCGAGTGGCGTTATCACCTCTTTAATTGTCAATTATCAATTTTCCATTGTCAATTCAGAAGTCATTACCCTTGATCTTATTGATATTAATAAAAGGTTTTAAATAATTAGAACAGGGAAATGTGATTTCAATGAAGAATTTGGATAACTTTGAAAAAAAGTAATTCAGAACCCATTGAAAAGAATAATCCTGATTCTAATCTTAATTACTACAATTGCTCAAGGTTGCCGATATGAAGAAGGACCGGTAATCAGCTTAACCTCGGTGCGGGGCAGATTATTAGGTGCCTGGAAAGTCACTGAATTCACTTGTGAAGGAGTGGATTCATTGCAATATTATAATGACAGTTGTGGCTGTGAGGTTGGATTTGTTGATCATAGGGATTCATATGACGGGAGGGACGCTATAGTGTTTGGTAATTGTCACAACAATAATAACTATAATACCTTCTTCGCTCGATTCGGGCTTATTGAAAACAAAAATATAATTTTTATCACCTTTGATGAACATCCTTTATCCAATTGGGGTGTATATAAGCATTTCGGTCCAATACTAATAGATTCTTATTGGGAAATATTAAGATTAACAAAGGATGAACTTGAAATATCATCCAATGTGGATGACAGAAATTACATGCTTTCTTTTGAAAAAAAATAAAAAGCTAATATAAAATCCTTTTTTCAGTGAAAAAAATAATCCTGATTCTAATCGTAATTACTGCAATTGCTCAAGGTTGCCGGTATGAAGAAGGGCCGGTAATCAGTTTGAAATCTGTGCGAGGCAGATTATTAGGTGCCTGGAAAGTCACTGAATTCACTTGTGAAGGAGTGGATTCATTGCAATATTATAATGACAGTTGTGGTTGTGATATAAGTTTTATCGATCATAAGGATTCATTTGACGAGAGGGATAAACTGTTGTTTTATAATTGTCACAACAGTAATATTTATAATACGGATAATTTCTGGGGACGATTCGGCCTTCCTGAAAACAAAAAATTCATTTCGATTTCCTTTATTGAATATCCTTTATCCAATTGGGGTGTATATAAGCATTTCGGTCCAATATTAATAGATTCTCGTTGGGAAATATTAAGATTAACAAAGGATGAACTTAAAATATCATCCGATGTGGATGATAGAAATTACATGCTTTCTTTTGAAAAAGAATAAACAGCCAATATGAAATCCTTTTTCCGATGAAAAAAATAATTCTAATTCTTATAGCAATTACTGCAATTGTAGCGGGCTGCCAAAAATACGAGGAAGGACCGTGCATTAGTTTTCGCTCTGCGAGGAACAGATTATATGGCGACTATACCCTTACTAAATATACGATTGATGGCGTAGATTCCTTGCAACAAATGAAAGATCGATTTGGTCTGAGCTCTCGTTTTTTTTACAATGATTATTCTGAAAAGGACAATTGGGCTATGGACGACCCTACGATATCTAATCCATTTATAAGCAGATATACTTTTGTTGATAATAATAAAGCCATCCGAGTCCCGTATGGGTCAGAAATTTTTACTGGTAAAGGCAATTTTGATCACACTGATATCGATTTTACTATTTTAAAATTAAAAAGCAAAGATGTTCATTTGAAAGCTATATTTAACAATAAAGAATATTATTTGGAGTTAAATTAGATCAATATGAAGTTGCGATGATTTCAACTGATTAAAACCCTTTTCGCAGTGAGGGCGGACCCATTGGAAGTCTTACCCGTTATGCTTAATTATTTATAACACTATCAACCAATGAAAAAATGCACGCTGATTTTTCTTGTTCTGCTTACCGCTTTATTTGCCTGTAAAAAAGATAATGATAACAACGATGTCGTTGATCCTCCTGCAGCTCAGCTTTCTGTAAAATGGGATCATAATTATAGTTACTGGTTGAACATGCCCGACAATCTTCATAATCTTGTTTCCACCCCTGATGGGGGTGCGGCAGTATTCTTTTCCTGGTTCACCGACACTGAATCAGGGTCCTGTCTCTTAAAAACTAATGCGGATGGAACCACTGATTTCTTGCATGAATTCACTGCTGGTGAATTCGGCAGTGGCGATGCTTCCTTGATTCACACTTCCGATAATGGATATCTGTTATATGGAAGTGCCGCTACGCCTGTATTCGGGAAAACGGATGCTGAGGGAAATGTTCTTTGGATGAAATCGATGAATTACCACCAACTGCAACGCGTGACCAGTATCACCGAAAAACCTGCAGGCGGCTTTCTGGCTCTGGCAGAAGCTTATATGGGGATATACCTGGTTGACCTTGATGCGTCGGGCGATACCATCCGCACTTTTTTGCTGATGGATTCTCTCCAGATAGCAGACGGGCAACAAGTGGAATATGATAAATCCGGCAAAATAATCGTGGCCTTTTCTGGTAGGATAAATGATGACTACCGGAGTTTTATTACTGCGGTCGACAGTAATTTCAATGAAATATGGTCATTACAAGTGGCCCAGGCAGGTCGTGGTATAGTACTTAATTCATTTTATATCAACAACGACAATTCATTATTAGCTGCAGGTTCCATTTTTACTAATGGAACAGTGGATGATGTTGGTTATATTGCCGGAGTTTCTGCAACGGGTTCGTTAAATTGGAGTAAATCACTTACAGATATTCATTATACTATCATGGATGTAGAACTTGCACCCACCGGGGGGTATTACCTTGTTGGTGACCATGATATCATGATCACAAAAATCAATGCTGCAGGTGATATATTATGGCGTGAATCTCTTGAACCAACGAACCAAATAGGTCCGTCTGGAAATACCTTAAAGATCTCAGGAAATGATATTTTGTTTTTTGGAAACAACTTCGATTTATCCTCCCTGAATCAAACCCCTGTTTTGATTAAGTTTACAGAACAATAATTTTATGATGAACGATTCGTCTATTCAGGTTTGTAAAGAGTGCGTGCTATTATACTAAATCCGATGAAAAAAATATTGCTGGTTCTTATAGCAATTACTACAATTGCTCAAGGTTGCCGATATGAAGAAGGACCGGTAATCAGCTTAACCTCGGTGCGGGGCAGATTATTAGGTGCCTGGAAAGTCACTGAATTCACTTGTGAAGGAGTAGATTCATTGCAATATTATAATGACAGTTGTGGTTGTGAAGTGAGTTTTATCGATCATAAGGATTCATTTGACGAGAGGGATCAACTTTTGTTTTTTAATTGTCACAACAGTAATTTTTATAATATGAATTATTTCCCGGGACGATTTGGACTTCCTGAAAACAAAAAATTCATTTCGATTTCCTTTGCTGAACATCCTTTATCCCTTTGGGGAGTTTATAAAAATTTCGGACCCATTTTAATTGATTCTGATTGGGAAATATTAAGATTAACAAAGGATGAACTTGAAATATCATCCAATGTGGATGACAGAAATTACATGCTTTCTTTTGAAAAAAAATAGAAAGCTAATATGAAATCCTTTTTTCAGTGAAAAAAATAATTCTGATTCTATTAGCAATTACTGCAATTGCAGCGGGCTGCCAAAAATACGAAGAGGGACCGTGCATTAGTTTTCGCTCTGCGAAAAACAGATTATATGGCGACTATACCCTTACTAAATATACTATTGATGGCGTAGACTCTTTACAACAAATGAAAGATCGATTTGGATTGAGTTTTCATTTTTTTTATAATGAATACTCGGGAAACCCTAATTTGTTGATTGATGATCCAGGGATATCTAATCCATTTTTAAGTATTTATACTTTGATCACTCATAATGAATACATCAGGGTACATTATGGCTCATCAATGCTATTGGGATACACTCCTGGTGTTCAGGAAGTAGACTTTATGATATTAAAATTGAAAAACAAAGATGTCCATTTGAAAACTTCATTTAATAATAAAGAATATTATTTTGAATTAAATTAGATCAATATAAAGTTGCGATGATGAACGATTCGCATTTGCAAGTTTGTATAGAGTGCGTGCTATATTCTTAATCCGATGAAAAAAATATTGCTGGTTTTGATCGCAATTACTTTAATTATAAGTGGCTGCGAAAAGTATGAGTATAATTCGACTATGAAAAAAATATGTGGTGGCTATACTCTTAAAACTTATACTGTGAATGGTATGGATTCCCTGAGTTCATACAAGGATAGTTTGGGAACTGATTTTATTTTTTATTATGATGAAACAGAAGATGGTTATTATCATAGGATTGAAGGGGATAGACCCGACGGAAAACAGGTTTATGTCGGCAGTAAGTGGGGATTATATAATAATAGAAATGTACTTGGTATATACGAATCCAATGGTTATATCGGGATTGGACCTTTTGGGCGAGGTAAAGTATCCAATTGGGTAATACTTAATCTAACCAAGGAAGAACTTAAAATGAAAAGCAATTATAATGGGAAAGAATATATGATTGAACTTGAATAAACTTGAAACTTTGTAATGCTATTAATTATGAATAACATATAAAGAAGTACGATAGATTATTTTTGTACTTCTATTTATCACGAATTCATTTCTGACGTTTTCTCAAATTTCGTCCGATCTTATGAAATATTGATTTTACAGAAATCGGATCAAGCCTGGTGGCTGAGGAGTTCGATACCTTAGCATGTGGGAGTCATGCTGAGAAATCATTTCGCGCAAAAAATCATTATGATGAGGACAATTCAGTGGTTCGGATCTCGATACGCAGCCGCGAAAAACGCGCGTCTGCACTCGATCTGACCCCTGAAGGTGATATGAATAGGGCGCTTCTGGCGGCCTCTCTGCACGGTCACTTCGAGTGCCGCGCTTTTTGCGGCGTATCGAGAAGCGACTAATAACTTATTAGTAATCAGGGTCATGAAAAATACGTCATTGGCAACTTACTTCGACGACACTCAGCACTAGTGTTTCAGCATCTCCTTGCCTATCAAGGGGATCCCGAAACCCCGCCTGACGGACATAGTCGGGCAGGGAGTTCGGGATGACTGCATATGATAAGTATTAATATAATGATAACCCTCCTCAACATTCCCGCTCGATCCCAGAAATCTGCTGAATAGTAAGCACAAAAAAAGACTCAAAATTTCCATTTTGAGTCTTTTAGTTTAATCTTCTGAATAAAAAGAGCATTGAAGATTAATGAGTCCGCCCTCCCTTGTTTTGTGTTGATTTACTTTGTTTTGTCTGTGCAGGCTGTTGCTTGCTTTTCTGCTGCGTTGGCTTAGTCTGAGCAGGCTGCTGCTTGTTTTGCTGCTGTGCAGGTTTGGTCTGAGCAGGTTGTTGCTTATTCTGCTGCTGCGTTGGCTTTGCCTGTGCAGGTTGTTGTTTGTTCTGCTGCTGCGTTGGCTTTGCCTGAGCAGGTTGTTGTTTTTTTTGCTGCTGAGCAGGTTTGGTCTGAGCAGGCTGTTGTTTGTTCTGCTGCTGCGTTGGCTTTGCCTGTGCAGGTTGTTGCTTGTTTTGCTGCTGAGCCGGTTTTGTCTGAGCAGGCTGCTGCTTGTTCTGTTGCTGCTTAACCGATTGATTAGCGTTTTTTGAAGGCGTTGTGGCAGATTTCTGATCGTGCGACTTCATATCTTGCTGCTTAACCACCTTCGAAGGAGCCGCTTTCTGTCCGTCGGAGTTGTTTTTCTGGACTTGTGGTCTGTAGGTCTGAAGCTGGTTGTTGCCTAACTTCTGGCCATGATTTCCATTGTCTGTTACAGCGTACTGACTGACTTTTCTGCCACCATGTTTTTCAACGTCCCCTTTGTCGGGCCCACCATTGTATCTTATATTCGTTGATTTATCTACACGATAATTATTTATTACAGTGGAGTTATTGATGATCGTGACATTGGTTGAGTTGTCGACATAATAGTTATAGATATTCGTTCTTCCAAAATCGCGGTTCCTTACAAATAACCAGGGTGCGTCATTATAGTAGCCGTTCGGTCCCATCGGGGCCCAGCCATAATAACCATTTGATTGTCTCCAGTCAACCCAGCCCGGACCCCATTCATTACCGGGAATCCAGATAGGACCGTAAAAAGGATCCTGGTACCAGCGACCATAATGAAACGGTGCCCATCCCCAGGGATAATTCGAAACCCAGGTCCATCCCATATCGGTGTAAACCCAATATCCATTGGTGCCATAAGGTGTAAAACCGGGCGCTACATCAGGCACCCACACATATCCATAATCGGTTACCTCTACCCAGGTTCCATAGGGGCTTAAGTCATCATAAAATACCTGATAACTCACATATCCGCCTTGAGCAGCTGCTTTAGGCGGTTGTATTCCTATACACATAAAGAGTATGAGGAAAAGTGAAAGAATTTTCATTTTCATACGATTCATTTGTTATTTTTTTGTGATAATAAAATCATAGGATAAAGGTACGACCCCCTAAACCCCATAGTGTTACATAATTCCCGGAAAACCTTACATAGTTCACGCTTTTTCCAAAGCGCTGCCGCTTGAAAAGCCTGTCACCCGCGTCTCGTCAGCGTTACTTTTTCCTCTTCATTCCTTTGATCTTTTCCCTGATCTCCGGAACAAACCAGCTCAGCAGAAAAGTGACGGCACAGGCGGCGACAAATAAAAGTACGAAAACAGCCTCCGTTCCTAATAAATCGGCAATAATGCCGAACATGATGGAGGCAACGAAGAGCAGCAGAAAGGTAATGAAGTTGGAATAAGCGATCATGTCGCTTTGTTTTCTTCCTTCGATTTTTGCCTGAATATAGGCACTTAGCGGGACCATGAAAATCCCGCTGAAAAAGGCTACGAAAAAGGTCAGTCCCGAAAACAGATAAAGATTTTCAGGACTAAAAATAATCATCAGTAAATAGCTTAAAGCCATGCCTGTCCCGCCAATAGGGGTAAGCAGCAGGGCAACCTTTCCTCCCGAAATGATCCCCGCCATAAAACTTCCCAGCCCTATTCCCAGCAAGGCAATGGTCATTACGAGGCTCATTTGGGTGTTGGTCAGCAGAAGTACGTTCGGACAATGTACAAAAAGGTTCATCTGCAACACCGCATCAATCATCCAGAAACACCCCAGCCCCAGCACAATCAGGTTCATGCCGACCATGGTCCTGGCCCATTTATACGACTGTATTAAAAATTTTATCGGATTAATGGTTTCCGTAACATTTTCCATCGGTTCGCTTTCTTCTACTTTCAGCAATGTGATTATGATATAGCCGGTAAGCGATACCGACAGCAAGATCACGGCAAAGAGCCAGAAATTGTAGTGATCGGCAATGAGGGCACCAACCACCGGACCTGTAATATTCCCGAAAAAGGTAAGCATTTCAAGTGTTCCTGTTCCAAACGAAATCCCTTTGTTTCCGCCGATATCCCTGATAAGGCCGTATTTTGCCGGACTGGATAACGTGCTGATTGTGCCAATGAGAAAAGTACAGGACAGGACGAGCGGCAGATTGTGCTGGAAAAAGCCAACACAACCTAACAGGTACACCGGGAATTGAAATATGCCGGCGAAAATCAGAATTTTTCGTTTTAGCAGGGTCTTGGCCAGTTTTCCGGCCAACGGTGAAAAGAAAAGATAAGGAACGAAAAACAACAGGGAAGAAAGAGATACGAGTAATGAATTGTTTCCGTGATCCCTGGCCATCCAGCTTACGCCAATGGTGATGATCAGCAGCTTGTAATAATTAGCATTAAATACCCCCAGAAAAGAGGCTGCAAAAAGCGGGATCCAGCGGGTATTTGGTTTCATGTGTTGGGTAAACAGAATTTAAAGGTAATAAATGTTTGCAACGTTTCTGTTGTTTGTAATGACTGATCTTCAAAATTTTAAGATAAAACCTGCGGAATCCTTTTGTGAGTAGCGTATCTGACCCTGGATTCACATTAATTTATATATGTATATATTTTCAAGATATTTGATAGTATAACTTATTTTGTACTTTTGTAGTCATTATGCAATAAAATTTAAATTTTATGCAACCCTAATCAATGTTTAAAACTAAAAAATTAGATTATGAAAACTAAAGTAATTGTGCTGTCTGCTGCGTTGTCATTTGCAGTAGCGGGCGTTTCCGGCCAGACCATGATAACGGATGGCCGCGTTATAGGAAGTAACACGGTGCTGATAACTGTGGCCGATACGGTTGTGCCTGCAATTCCTGTTTCAACGTTTGTCTCTGATCAGGATGTACCGACAAGAGACGTTGTAGTAGCTGATGACCAGATTGTTACAGGAAGCATCGGTGTTGGGTTTGATTGTGCTGACGGTGAAGTTTTCGGCTTCAACACGGTGCTATTAAAAGAGAATAATTTAAGAATCAAATTTGACGACACCAGCCTTTCTGCTGGCTTTCCGGCTAATGACTGGACACTCGTAGCTAATGACGCGGGGTCCGGCGGTACCAGTTATTTTGCTATCGAAGATGCTACTGCTGCGATTGTCCCTTTTAAACTTATGGCAGGCGCTCCTGCAGATGCGCTGAATATTGATTCCAACGGGAAAGTCGGTTTTTGCACCGCCGCTCCTCAGATGTCAATTCATACGGTTAAAGGCGACACCCCGGGCTTAAGGCTTGAACAAAATACTTCAAGTGGTTGGACGGCCCAAACCTGGGATCTTGCTGGCAATGAGGCAAACTTTTTTATCCGGGATGTAACAAATGGTTCTACACTTCCCTTCAGAATTCAACCAGGATCACCCACTAATTCCTTAGCCATTTTAAATACAGGAAATGTTGGAATCGGCACCTGGAGTCCCACCGAAAAACTGGATGTCAACGGAAGCATGAAACTGACAGCTATTCTGACTGCTCCCGCCACGCCCAGCGAAGGATCAATGTATATGGACGGCAATGATCATTTGCTGAAATATTACGATGGTGCGCAGTGGAGTACTGTTTCGGCCAACACCGACGAGCAAAACCTGGTAGCAGCAACGTTAACCGGCAGCATTTTGCAAATCGATATTGAAAGTGGTTCTTCTGTTTCTGTCGACCTCTCGCCGCTATTGGCCGACTTAGAAGCCAGGGTAGCCGCATTAGAAGCCTGGGCCGGTTTAAAAGAAAGCGTGATTGAAAAGGCATCGATGTTCCAAAATTCACCCAATCCCTTTACGGAAAAAACCAGCATTTCGTATTTTATCCCAGCTGATGTTAATAGCGCCAGCCTGGTTATATACAGCGTTAAGGGTGTGAAAATAAAGGAATACCCGATTACCAAAAGAGGAGAGGGCGCCCTGGAAATTGCCAAAGATGATCTCCAGGCAGGATCCTATTTCTACTCACTGGTACTTGATGGAGCCAAAGCAGAATCTAAAATTATGATAAAAGTTGAATAAAGAATTGCGATGATATAAATAAGAGCCTGGAAGTAAATTTTCAGGCTCTTTTTATTTGATCGTACGCAACAATATTAAAGAAAAATAGGAAATCAAAATCTCGGCCCTTCGACTGCGGCCGCCTGATAAAACGTCGGCGGCCTCCGCTCAGGGACCGAGATTTTGGTCTAGATTGGGGGGGCAGGAGGGGGCGGCGAAGCCGCCCCCTCCTGCCCCCCCTTAATGATCTGCAGCCGGTCCCTGAGCGAAGGCCGCCTTTCTTTTTAGGCGGCCGCAGTCGAAGGGCGGCTACGTCTCTTATTCGGGTTAATAGGTTGACAAGGCCACCTTTCTTTTTAGGCGGCCGCAGTCGAGGGGCGTTCCGGGTATACGAAGGGCGTTTGAATCCTATCGATGTACCTGCCAGAGAATGATTGCCAACCATCGGTTTTTTGCTTTTATTTTACCTTTATATCTTATATTTGATAAATCAAACGAGCTGAAACAACGCTATGTCCCAATGGAATCCATGGCACGGTTGCCACAAAATCAGTGCAGGCTGCCTGAATTGCTACGTGTACCGTATCGATGCCTCTTTCGACAGGGACGCGACAATTATATCCAAAACGGCTAATTTTAATTTGCCTCTGAAGAAAACCCGCGGGGGTGATTATAAATTATCTGCCGGTGAAATTGTGTATACCTGTTTCTCTTCCGATTTTTTTCTGGAAGAAGCCGATGAATGGCGCATTGAGGCCTGGCAGATGATCAGGCTCAGGAGCGATTTACATTTTTATATCATTACAAAACGAATCGACCGGTTCACTGTTAACCTTCCGGCTGACTGGGGAGCCGGGTACGATAACGTTAGCATTTGTTCAACCTGCGAAAACCAGGACCGGGCCGATTACCGCCTGCCCATCCTGCTGAGCCTGCCCATCAGGCATAAAGCCATTATTTGCGAGCCCTTGCTTGAGCAGATAAATCTTTCGCCCTGGTTGCATCCTTCCATCGAAGGCGTGATTGTGGGCGGAGAGTCCGGAAAGAATGCCCGAACCTGCGATTTTAACTGGGTGCTTGACCTCCGGGCGCAATGTGTCAAAAAGAAGGTGCCCTTCCATTTTAAACAAACAGGGGCCAGGTTTGTTAAAGACGGACATTTATACTTTATCAAACGACAGGATCAGCATGTGCAGGCCGCAAAAGCAGCCATTGATTTTGATGTTTGAGGTTTTTTAGCATTTAAAGTACCGAAGACTTATAATGTTGTGTAATCCCTGTGCGAAATACAATGGATTTTTCTTACAGATGGATCAAACGAAAAAGTTGAGGAGCGTTGGTGGGGCAGGGCAGTGGCTGAGTGGGGTGGGTCTTCAAAGGACACTACTTCTATTTCTAGCTTCGAGCTAACAGCACTACAACCCGGCTACAATTAATTTTTCTTTTCCTTCAACCTTTTGCATGAACAAAAGGTTGAGCCAAAATTCTAGTCAAAGCAAAGCTATCCCCCCGCTCTCAAAAAAGGCCGCAAATCACGCAAGGTAGTGCCGAAAATTCCCGCTGATGGCCTTCTCTGGAAGATCTTCAACGAACACCTTTCTCTGAGTAAAGATTTTCTCGTCCATTTTCGACAGAGCCGGCAGCGATAAAACTGCTGCCTGGCCCCTTGCGGATTTGCAGGCCTTTTTCGATTCACGCCCGCGCACGCCCGCTGCTTTGACAATGCCACCGCACACGCTCTTAGCACAGTGGCTGCAAAGCCAAAATGGTTAAAGCGAGCAACGATAATTTCCAATTGCAGCGAGTTATCTACGGGCGGCCTGATTGCTCTGAAAGAGCAACCTCCCGGCACACAGCAATAGCGGCTGCTGAACGAAGGGTAATTCCGGAGCAGCTTGTTAGCAGAAACCCTAAGGGTTTTAGTGGTTCATTTGCAGAATTCTGCGATTTTTCCACATAAACCCTTAGGGTTTTGTCAGCTTGTTTGTAGTCCAGTGTTATAAATCAGATGTAAGTAAAGTAAAATAAAGAAAATGAATGCTTTACGTTTGCAGTACCGTCGGAAGGAAGACGGAAATAGGGATAGTGTCCTTTGAAGACTACCCCAACCCTCAGGTTCCCGGAATGATCACTACTCCTGAAAGGAAAGGAAATAAATGCACAAATTTAACAGCAAAAATATTTTTTCCGGTTTCTTGCTGGTAGTTTTAAGAAATGTATATTTTTGTGGCACGAATTTATAAATCGTGACACGATAAAATATATAAATAGAAAGTTACTGCATTGGCACAATCCTGAAAAGACTGTTTTCATTGTTGTAATTGATAAATATTTAAAGATTAATTGAACGTAGTAATATCATTGGTAACATGATATTCGAAATAGTAACACTAATTTGATTGAAAAATACATGAAAAAGAAGGTTGGGGTAAAAAGCCATATAATATTGCTGTGGGTTTCTTTGGCTGTCTGTGCTTGCCTTACATTATTTAGTACGGAGGGTTATTCTCAACTTCCGCTAATAACAGATAATTCCGGGACCCTGGGCAGAGGTAAATCACAACTAGAGTTAAGCAACGGAATGGGTTATGAAAATGAGCACCGGTGTGTCGAAAATTCAACTGAAATTGCCCCTGTTTTTACCTTGGGGATCTTTGAAAAGTTTGACCTTGTGCTTTCATGTCCGTTTGAATTTTACAGTGAGGAAATGGATAGTACGGTGAATCGTATTTCTGGTTTCTCCGACCTTGGCCTCGAAATTAAATATTGTTTTTATAGCAGAAAGGTACTCTCGCTGGCTGTGAAGCCGGGTATTTCTTTCCCCACCGGCAATTACCAGAAGGGGCTAGGAGGCGGCAAAGTAGGGGGGTCTTTATTCCTTATTTCTTCGATCGATATTACGCCTGTTTTGTTAAATGCGAATATTGGGTATATCAGGAATGAGAATTTTTGCGGCGATGTAACTGATATCTGGCATGTTTCAATTGATGCTGATTACGAGGTAGCGACCAATACCCATATTGTAATCAACACAGGGTTGGAAAGAAATCCGGATCCTGAAAATATAATTCCTCCGGTTTTTGGTATGGTCGGTTTCTATTATTTACTTAGCGAAAACTGCGAGATCAGTTGCGGATATAAATGCGGGCTCACAAAACCTGAGAACGATCATGCATTTGTCTATGGTCTTACAGTTAGATTTTAATATAATAATACAAATATAATGCATATTCCCGATGGTTATCTAAGCCCACAGACCTACGTTCCCCTTTATGGACTTTTTATCGCGGCCATTGCCGTGGCGGTAAAAAAAATAAAAAAGGAGGTATCGGTCCGTAATATTCCTTATCTCGGAATGGCCGCGGCTTTCTCTTTTATTATCATGATGTTTAATTTGCCGATACCGGGCGGCACAACGGGCCATGCGGTTGGTTCGGCATTGATAGCCATTATTTTCGGGCCCTGGGTGGCGATGATTTCGGTTTCGGTGGCCCTGATTATTCAGGCATTGATTTTTGGCGATGGCGGGATTACCGCGATCGGTGCGAATTGCTTTAATATGGCGGTTTTCATGCCTTTTGTGGCGTATTATTCGTTCCGTCTTTTCTGTGGAAACTCGCGGAAACCGGGCAGAATCTGGATGTCTTCTTTTTTTGCCGGATACTTAAGCCTGGTGCTTGCCGCGGTGCTTACCGCCACCGAATTCGGTATTCAGCCGTTGATTGCTACCGGTGCTGATGGCAAAGCGCTATACTGCCCTTACGATTTAAAGATTGCCATCCCGGCCATGGCGCTGGAGCATCTGGTGCTGTTTGGCATTGCAGAGGGCCTCGTTACGGCGCTGCTGGTGCGATTTTTTTACCGCCAGCCCAACCAGGTGATCTATGCATTCGATAAAGGAAAAAAAGATGAATAAGCTGCAGAAAAAAATACTCATTGTGTTGCTGATTCTGGTGGTGCTGACACCCATCGGGATTTTTCTTCCCATGCTGTTTAACGCAGGCGATGCCTGGGGCGAATGGTCAGCAGAAACAGTGAAGGATTTTATCGGATATGTCCCGCAAGGACTTGCCAAATATTCCGATACATGGAACGCCCCGCTTACCGACTATACCGCCAACAGCGGCGATCCTTCTGTGGTGCATCAATCCGGCTATTATATTGTATCTGGTATTATTGGCGCTACGCTCACCATGCTGGTTACCCTGGGAATTTCGAAACTGATCATCAGAAATGGAAAGTAGAATCCCTTCTTATTTATTACAGGATGAACCAGAGGCGCATTTGAACGCGGGTTCGCGAAAAAAGAATTTTCCCTTTCTTGACCGTACCCTCAACAACGCTGCGAAAAGCCTTAAAACAATCTACCTGCAGGCCGAAAGCGCCGGTAGAAACAGCCTCATCTGTAAGCTGAATCCTGTCACGAAAGTGATATCCTTTCTCTATCTGATCGTAATCGTAAGCATTGTGAGTTCGGTCAGATCACAATTGCTCATCAGCGCGTTTGTTTTTTTGCTCTATCTATTATCAGGTATCAGTATTATCAGTGTTTACAAGAAAGTCATGATACTGGCTTTTTTGTTTGGCTTTCTGGTGTTTGCGCCGGCTGCGCTGAATGTGATTACCCCCGGACAAACACTTATTCCCCTTGTTACGTTTAGCAGGCCTTACCAGTTTTGGATCTATCATATTCCACAGGAAATCAGCATTACCCTGCCGGGATGCAAGGTCGTTTCACTGTTGTTTTTCCGTGTGTTTAATTCTGTTTCGCTTGCGCTGTTGCTGGCCTACAGCACGTCATTCCCGCGCATGTTAAAAGCGTTCAGGGTGTTTTATGTTCCCAATACCCTGCTGATGGTGGTCTGGCTGGCGTATAAATTTATTTTTATCCTGTGCCGCACGATCGAAGCGACTTATCTGGCGCTGAAATCGCGATTGGTGGGAACGGTTAAAAACCATACCCTTCGCGGGATTGTGGCCGGCCGTGTGTTTTTTATTTACACCAAAGCCCAGCATAACTACGAACAGACCTATTCCGCAATGCTTTCGAGAGGGTACGAAGGAAAGATCAGTCTTGCAGAGGAGCCTGAACTGGTGGCGAAAGATTTTCTGATTCTGTTGTGTATAGCGGCGCTCGGTGCTTTTTTTATTTTTATATAGATTTTTATGGAGAATTTTATTTCATTAAATAATATCAGTTACGCCTATTTCGGTAAGATGGCCGCAGTAAAAAACATCAGCCTTGAAGTGAAAAAGGGAGAGCTGTTCGCGGTGATCGGGCAGAACGGCAGCGGTAAATCCACCTTGCTCAATATTATCAATGCACTGATGTTTGCGGATGCAGGTGAGTATTTTTATAAGGGAAGCAAGATTGATGAAAAAGCCCTGCGCGTGAAAGAAACGAATGCCGGACTGCGACGCAGTATGGGATATATTTTCCAGAATCCCGATGTGCAGTTGTTTTGTCCCACCGTAATGGATGAGTTGCTGTTTGCCCCGTTACAACTGGGTTATTCAAAAGAAGAATCCGTTGACAGGGCTGAACAGACACTGAAAGCGCTGGGCATTGAAACCCTCAAGGAACGCTCTGTGACCATGCTCTCAGGGGGTGAAAAGAAAAAAGTGGCCATTGCTTCTGTGCTTACCATGAACCCGGAAGTCCTGCTGGTGGATGAACCTTTGGCAGGGATTGATCCTAAAACACAAACCTTTTTTATTGAACTGTTGCTTGAGCTGAACCGTGCCGGAAAAACCATCATTTTCACCACCCATCATCTCGACCTGATCGACCATCTGCAGCCACGGGTTGCCGTGCTTTCGGAAGATCATACCCTTCAGAAAACCGGCACGGCAGCGGATATTTTAAACGACGAAAAATTCCTGATCAGTGTAAACCTGATCCACGAACACGTGCATAAACACGAAGGGGAAACGCACAAGCACTACCACTCGCATTATGTGTTTCATAAGCACGGGGGTGGGGAAAAGTCTTAATTTTTCGTATAGTTAATTAGTTGATTAGTTGAATAGTTGATTAGTTGTTCAAATGCTAGATAGATGCGGTCATCCCGAATTTATTTCGGGATCCCCATGCAATATGTTTCTTTGCATAAAAAAGCAAAAAAATCCATCAGTACTTCATCCCCCTTAATCCAGATACGGGATGGTACCTGAAACAGTTACCGGCATTGTTTTGTCGTCGGTGCGTGATGCTTCTTTATAAATTTTATCGTCAATAAAAATTCTCACTTTTACGAAAGAGGAGGTCGTGGTGTCTTTCACGGATATATATACGATATCCCCGTCATTCGCCAAATAGGTCGTGATCACTTTTTTGTCGTTCGCACTGGCAGTGCTGATATAGGCGCTTTGTATTGTGCCGTTTTCATCCAGGTAGGAAACATTGAAACCTGCCTGCGAATTGGTGACAAAATAGGAGACTTTCCGGGTATCGCTCTTTTCGCAACCCGTACCCAGCATTGTTAATGCTGCAATCGTTAGTAGAAATATCTTTTTCATTATACAGGAGGTTTAAAGATTCATAAATAGGTTGATGTAAAACACACGTCCGGGCTCATAGAGTTTCGCGGTTGTCCCGATCATTCTTCTGTTCAGGTGTTCGTAATAATCCTGATCAAGAAGGTTGTTCACGCCACCACTCACACTTATGTAGTTGCTGTATTTATACGTTAATCCAAAATTAAGCAGGACAAACCCCGGTGTTGTTCGTTCATAAAAGGCTTCCGATACATGGCCCTGGTCGAGCACAATCCGGGTCGAAACCCGCGGAATGAGCCGTTGGTTAAAGAACTTGTAATGTATGCCCACATTGACTTCCAATGGGGGTATTTCGGGCATGGCGTCGTTTGTAAGTTGTTCTTCTCCCACGACCTGCTGACTTATTATCTTTGTGGGGTCGAGGATTTGTTTGGTTATTTCCGCAATGGAGGCATAGGTATAGGCTGCAGTAATTTTTGCCCCAAATTTATTTTCTTTCGGAAGTTCGTAACCCAACTCAAACCCAGTGAAAGTGGCGTTTCCGGCGTTATAAAATTCTTTCACGCCAAGTACATTCATGCTAAGGGGTTTCTGCACAGAAGAAGCTACAATACGGCCCATGATGTAGTTCTGTACCAGTGAATAGAAAACATTGAATTCTGCCGTCCCGATTTTTTCGTGAGAAAATTTCAGCGTCAGATCTGCTTCATTGTTGGTTTCCGGGTTGAGTTGCGGGTTGCCGAAATAATCGTAATTGTCGTATCCCACCGGCAATAAAATAATAAAGCGTTCAACCATATTCGGGCTGCGTGTTCCGCGACCTGCCGAAAGTCCCAGCGAAAAGAAGTGCCCAAAACGCTTTGTTGCCCCAAGGTTAAAACTGAAGTTGGTGAAATTGCTGCCGGTGTTTTCGTTGGTAAGAAGTATGGGAGTTACGCCACCTGAGGATGTGCCCAGGACTTCAATTTTTCCGGAGGTACCCGAATTGAAATCGAGGCGCAGCGCGCCCACTAGATCAAAAGTACCAAGGGTGGTTTTAAATTCTCCGTATAAACCGATATTTTGAATTTGCGCTTCGTTCCACAAGGCTTCAACTTTTTTCGGAATAATACCGTTGGCCGGAGGCTGCATGATCATGGTCTTGGTGCGGTCGCCGTCTTTAGTGATTTGTTGGAAATCGCCTCCGACAAATAAAAAGTATTTGCCTTTAAAATTCAGATCCACCCCTCCGCGAATCCCCAGGGTATTGGCATCGACGTCTGAAACGGCCACCATCGTGTCGGAATTCGACCGGTATTTGTTATCCATAACGTGATTAACAGTTGCGTAGCTGGCTTTAAGATTGGCTCCGCTGAAAATGCCTTTGTAACCATTGGTAACATAACTGAAGCCGTATATGTCGGTGTTGTCGGCCCGTTCATCCATCTGAAGCGCAGGGAACCGCACATCTCTGTGTTGCGATGCGATATAGGTAAGGCCAAAATGGTGATTATTTACCGGGGTAAAGTTCACCCGGCCGCTATAGCTGTATTTTTGGAACGATGATTTGACGAGGTTTTGGTTGCCGTCGGAGTAATTGCCATACCTGAGGCGGTTTCCGGTTAACACAAAATTGATTTTGTTGGTCCCGCCAATAAGCGCCAGGTGTTCTTTGTTGCCGTTCCAGTTCGATTCGTATCCGGCGGAGGCCCTGGTGTGAAGTTCAAATTTTTCGCCGAGTTTTGGCTGCAGTGTAATCAGGTTGATCACCCCGCCAAATGAAGGGCCGTATCGCAGCGCGAAGGGACCTTTGATAACTTCTATCTGTTCCACATCATCTATGTCGATGTGTGAAGTGGTTGGGTCCATACGGTTTGGACAACCGCCCTCCAGACCAATTGAACCATTGATGAGCGTAATGAGCTGGCTGAATTTGAATCCGCGGACAACAGGGTCGATATTAGCGCCCCCTTTACGGAGCCCGGATACATTGGGAATGCTGCGCAGTACTTCGCCCACATCGCGCACTGCGTAATTGTCCATGTCGGATTTAATGACCACATTCCGTAAGTAGGGAATTTTTTTATTGGCCTGTTCGATAATCTGAACAGGGCTCAGTTTAATGGTGTCATCCAGTTGCTGGGCAACGGTTACAGATGATCCTGCCAGTAAAAAACTTATAAAAATGAGAAGTTTTGTATTCATAGTTTATAGTTTATCGATGTGTTTTTGATGTATAAAAAATCTTAAAATACCAGCTAATCCTAATACTACAGCAACAATTACGGAAGCGGCTCCGAATATCACTGACCAATCTGTTGGTTCATATTTTAAGAGGAAGATTCCCAGCCCTGTTAACGCAAGCGAGGTTCTGATGTAGGCCAGCAACGTCCTTTCGTTGGCTAAATAGGTTCTCTTCTTTGCAAGATCGTCTCTTTTTAATGTTTCGTCGTTCATTGCTCAGAATTATTAATTATTTTTTTTATCGACGGGCTTAACGATGTTCACCAATTCATTAGTCCCATAGAGCATACAGTTAGCGCAGCGTATGTGCGTTGTCTTACCATCAATTAGTTTGTAGCACTTCAGGCATCTGAGCCATTCATTTTCAAAGCGTACATCGCCTCCCTCTATTATAATGGTTTTGCCTTCAACAAATGCCAGGGCAATTTTTTTTAATGCTCTGTTATACAAACGGGTAAAAGTGGGTCTGGAAATATCCATCTTCGCCGCTGCCAGTTCCTGATTGAGCTCGTCGTAGTTGATATACTTGAAACCTTGAAATTCATCAAAGGTGAGTACAATGTTTTCGCTTTTGCACTTTTTCAGTCCATAAGGCTTGAACCCGATCATTTTCGGGGGCGTGCTCACGATGCGGTTTCTTTGTGGACGGGGCATTTCTAAAAGTTTTTCATTGATAAAAAAGGGTGATCAATGTTCGTTGTTTAAGGTTGGGGTTACAGGTTAATAATCATGTAGTTTTGTAGCAAAGATAATGAACGTACGTTCGTAATTAACTTTTTTTTTGATTTTTTTTTTGACAGTTAGTTGATTAGTTGATTGGTTGAGTAGTTGAATGGTTAATGGTTAATGGTTAATGGTTAATGGTTAATGGTTAATGGTTAATGGGTTATTCAAACGCCAGACAGATGCGGTCATCCCGAATTTATTTCGGGATCCCCTTGCCTGATCGTAAAGCCCCGTAGGCAGATTGTCCGAAGTGGCATAACTTAAGTAACTTTACCCTTTGAACAAGCAACAGAATGAAACAAAAACTGGAAATAAAACAAACGGCAGATGGGTCCGACACGCTGTTCAATCCCGGAATGGACGATACCTATCACTCCATTAACGGGGCCGTTCAGGAATCTATGCACGTATTTATTGAAGCCGGATTGCGCCAGGTTAAAAAGAAAAAGTTCCGGATTTTCGAGGTTGGTTTCGGAACCGGATTGAATGCCCTGCTGAGCTGGCAGGAAGCGCATCACTTAAAACTTCAGATAGATTATGAATCCATTGAAGCGTTCCCGTTAGAATCCGCGTTGATCGGTTCTTTAAATTACAGTGAACTTGAAACCGGATTACCCAACGGTGCTTTTCTGCAGCTGCACCAGGCCGTGTGGAATTCATGTGTGTTGCTTGAAAAAAATATATTTGCCTTGAAAAAAATTCAGGAAGATTTTACGGTGTTTCAATTTGCTGAGCGCTATGACCTGATTTATTTTGATGCCTTTGCACCCGATAAACAACCCGAAATGTGGGAAGAAGAGGGGTTCTGCAAAATTTTTCAGGCCCTTCATCCTGGCGGTATATTGGTCACATACTGTGCAAAAGGGGAGGTGAGACGCAGATTGCAACGGGCCGGCTTCCGGGTAGAACGCTTACCGGGCCCTCCGGGAAAACGCGAGATACTCAGGGCTATTAAATTGTAAGCTTTGTGCCGAAGTAATTAAATTATATTTATAGGTGTTTTCATTATAATTATTCTGAGACTTTTTCGTTAGTACATTCGTCAACTTAGAATATTCATAAAAATGCTGCGATTATGAAAAACATTTTAGGATTTGTGGCCCTGGTGGCCGGCATGCTGTTATTCACTTCGGCGGTGCTGATCACCGCCAAAAAAGAAAAGACCAAAGCCCCCGAGGGGTTTGTATTGGTGCCTGGTGGTAACGTCACTGTTGATACTTCTAAGGTGAGCGTACAGACTTTTTTTATCTCTAAATGCGAGGTGACCAACCTGCAGTACCGCACTTTCCTGAAGGATTTGAAAGCCAAAGGCGATACGATGTCGTACCGCATTGCCGTTGTAGACAGCTCCAAATGGAGCAATAAACTGATGTACAACGAACCTTACGTGGATTATTATTTTAATCATCCGGCTTACGACCAATACCCGGTGGTAAATGTTTCGTACGAGGGTGCCATGCTTTACTGCAAATGGCTTACTGCCACATTAAAACCCATACCGGGGGCTGTCAGGGCAGAGTACCGCTTACCTTTCCGCGCCGAATGGATCAAGGCAGCAAAGGGAGGGATCGATCTGACAGAGTATTCCACTGGGGGGCCTTACCTTTTTTCTGTGAAAGGAACTTCGCTTTACAATTTTAAAAAACTCGGAGCAGAATCCATTCACTATAATGCTGAAACCAATAACTATGAGGTAATCAGAGATAATGGTTATTTCTCCGTAATGGATAATGCAGACATTACAGCACCCGTTGAATCTTATGTTCCCAACGATTACGGCCTGTATAATATGTGTGGAAATGTGGCCGAAATGATTCAGGAAAAGGGCACGGCTGTGGGTGGTTCATGGAACTCGCCTGGCTACGACATCCGCATTGAGAGCGTGATGAACTACGAAGGTCCCAATCCGTTTGTGGGATTCAGGCCGGTGATTACGTATTTGGTCGATAAAGAGTAGCCATCATTTGCATAGAGGTATGAGATGGTTATCATCGCAGTTGCCCGTAAAATATGAGCAGGCTAGGGACCTTATAATATCAGGATGTCCTTTGCCTAGCCTGACAAATATTTTTAGTATAAATGTTCAGCTTCAACTAAAATTTTAATCATAACTTTGCGCCACTTAAATGGGGCGTTAGCTCAGTTGGTAGAGCGCTAGGTTCGCAATCTAGAGATCAGGGGTTCGACTCCCCTACGCTCCACAAAACCAAACACTTCTTCAATCTGAAGGAGTGTTTTTTATTTAGTGGCATGCGAGAAAAATTTCAGAGTAAAGTAAATCTTGTCAGGTAGGGATTATTACCCACCAACCCATATAAGATGAAATTGTTTCCAGCACTTTTCAGATTTTTTCCTCTTACAGTATTGCGTATGAGTGGCTCACTCAGTGAATTGTACCACTGATAGGCGCCATTTGCGTCATACTTTACAAGACAGCTGGGCGGAACATACGTGTCGTCCCAACAAAGTACCAGATAACCACCATCTGGAGTTAGTTCGACATCATGTATTGCCATATGACTTACTGGTTGTTTCCAGAGTAATGACCCTTCTGAAGAGATACACGCAAGATAATTACCACATTGGTCTATATACGACCAATATTGATTGATTGCCACTGTAACAGAATTGTTATTATTGATACAAAAGCATTTTATTTCACAATCAAGATTACCATATAGGGGATAAAAGAGAACTGACCAGATTTCATTACCGGAATTATCTATCGTCTTTACTTTGCCAATTATTTTAGTGCTGTCCAAATAAGAATATGAAAGAACCATATCTCCTGCATTATTAATATCCATCTTTCCAGGGCGAAAATCTGTAATCGAGTCTTCAATTAAAAAAGTACCAATTGAGTCTCCGTTTGAATCCAGATTTAGCAGTAAAATATCTTGGTCTGTCATGCCGAATATATAATATCCGCCAATAGGTTTTTCTACAAAGTAATAAGCATAATGCATATTGTAATCAGATAAGGATTTTTGCCATTGAATGTTTCCTGTGGCATCCGTCTTTAACAGTTTGGCATGGAACATTGGGTAACCCATCATTAGCATATAGCCATCGTCCTGTGTTTGTGTCAGATATTCCCTCCAGATGCCCAATGCCGGATATTCTTTAATAAAAATAATATTCAAGTTCATATCCAGTTTAGCAAGGACAGACATGGTGCCTAACTGCGGGTTGTCCCAATTAAAGGCAATAGCAATACATCCATCATTTGTAAAAATAAGATTTTCTGATCCGACGCTACCATGACTGAGGTTGCTGAAAATCTTCTCCCATTGGTAGTCAATATTGTAATGGGCCTGGGCAGTAATATTGCTTTCCTCAGGTTCTTCTTTCTTGCATCCTGGGGCAAGTGTAATGATAAAAACCAGAAGAAACAGAAACCTATAATTGTTTTTCATGTATTTATGTGGATTGTTTCGTTGACCAGTGGAAGTTTTAGGAATATAAATGATATCACAAGAATTCCTTTAATTCAAATGACAAATCAAAAATACGTATAAAGATATTCTAAAAAGTATATTTTTTAAATAAAAAAGATATCCATATGTTTTATACAACCCCATCGCTCCCAAAGGCAAAATAGCACGTCCCGGGCTATACGCCCGGTCCATCCACCGGACGGGCCCAAGTGTTTTTTCGGACAAGGTGTCCCGTTTTCTTTTCGCCAGAAGCATTGCCAGACAGGAGCGACTGATGGAGTACTTCGAAAAAAAAATTGCAGAAATTACTAAATCGCAAACTGCATTTGCAAAAAATGCAAAAAACCGTCTTTTTTGAAATGGTGGGTGGGTTATTTACAGTAAATCCTACAAAACGCTTTATATACCGCGAATTTCGGTTTTTAATCACCCTTCGGCCGGGCTTAATTTTACCTCATCAAAACAAACTCCTTAAAAACGAAGCATATGAAAACACAAATCTTTATCTGCGTAGTAATCTGCCTGCTCAATGTTCCCTTAGAAAAATCAAACGCTCAAACACCGGTGTTCTCAAAAGGCAGCGTTTCCTTTACTGCCGGTTACGGCCTCGGATCGATGTGGATGCTGACGCGTGACATGACTTTTGATGATGTTGTGGTTAGCTCCACCGCGAGCACCCCTTCTGCCACCGGACCCTTTTATGGTAAATTCGAAGTGGGTGCCGCTAAACACCTCGGACTGGGAATACATTATGCTTACGCTTCCAATAGCTGGAATTGTGATAAAACGCCGTATGCATACGGAGATGAGGAGGAAGTCACCTACCACTATAATATGACCCGCATCACCTGGAGCATCATGGCACACATGAATATTCATATCGGGCCTTTTTCGAAATGGGACCCGTATACCGGATTTGGTATCGGATACAGAAACAACTATGTGAAATACACCTCTGATAATCCAAAGGAACAAAGCGGCTTCTCAGACCCGACCGTCTTTCACGTAGGCCTTGAATTTGGTGCCGGTTGCAGGTATTATTTCACCCCCAATATTGCTGCCTATGCCGAAATAGGCGTGGCTAAGTCAATTTTTCAGACAGGCATCACCCTCAATATTCCGAACAAACATTTAAACACAAAATAATGAGGAAGACAGCGCAGTTTCTAATAGTTAAAACTGCTTCCGCCCAAAAACTCCCTGATGATGGAGGTGGGAGGGATTTCTTCCGGTTTGATGGTTATAAAATAACTGAGGAAATTCAATAGTCTCTTGGCCTCAGCATATTCAACCTGGTTCTGGTGGATCTCCATCAGGATGGGAACCGCGTAATGCTTTAATACCGCCAGTTCGTATAATAAGGCTGAGTTAAACATGATATCAGCCATATCCCGGAAAGGAACGATATGCTTTTCTTCTCCTTTCAGCACACTTGGCCATCTTGCTACGGTTTCTTTGGCCGAATATTTCCGGTAAAGGTAATCACGCACAAGCCGTCTTATCAACCTGTTATCCCTGGCACTTACCCAGTTATGATTGTCGAGATTTAAGGCCGTCAGGGCTGAGACAAAGATCATGAATTTTGATTCGCGGGCTATGGTAGCAGTGAGCTGTGGATTCAATCCATGAATACCCTCAATGATCAGCATGTTGTCCGACCCCATTTGAATGGTTTCCCCATTGAATGATCGGGTTCCCTTTTCAAAGGAGAATTTTGGGAGGGTGACCTTTTCACCGTTTACTAAATCAGTCAGATGCCGGTTGAACAGATCCACATCAATGGCTTCCAGCGCTTCAAAATCGTAATCGCCCGATTCATCCCGTGGGGTGAGCTCCCTGTCGACAAAATAATCGTCGAGTGAAATATTCAGTGGCTTAATGCCATTTATCCGCATTTGTATGGCCAGCCTTTTGGCAAATGTTGTTTTTCCGCTTGAAGACGGACCACTGATCAGGATGATTTTAACTTCCTCCTTTTTGGAACAGATCATGTCGGCAATCTGTGCAATTTTTTTCTCGTGCAATGCTTCAGAGATCTTGATCAGCTTTTCCGCATTGCCCTTGGTGGTGTATTCGTTCAACTCGCCGATGTTGGAAACCTGCAGAATGCTGTTCCATTGCGAATATTCCTGGAAAATGGATACAATCTGGTTCTCTACTTTTATCTCTCCCAATTTTTCAGGATCACTTTTCAAGGGCAAACGCAACAACAGGCCATCGAAATATTTGATGAGATCAAAGAGATTGACATAAGAAGCCGAAGGAAGAAGGTAACCATAAAAAAAGTTTATGGCCCCATCAAGCTTATAATAACTTTTATAATTGAGTCCTCTTAGTTTCAAAAGGCTCACTTTGTCGTGTAATCCATACGCTTCAACTTTTTTAATGACTTCTGTTGTTTCTTCAATTACCCTTATGAAGGGGAGGTCATTATCTACATAGGAATGCATTCTGTCTGCGAGGGAAGCGACAATCTCTTCCGTGATCACAAAATCCTTTCCGGTGACTTTACAAAAGATACCATTTGACACAGAGTGACCGATGGTCAGACGCGCGTCAGGGTAGAGATCACTCACGGCTTTATATAACAAAAAGCAAAGGCTCCTGGTGTACATTCGCATCCCGTCAGGATGAGTAATATCGATAAATTGAATTTTCTTGGGCTGGTACACTTCGTAGTCGAGCTCTTCCAGTTCGTTATTTACCATAGCCCCCAAAATCCTGTTCTTAAGCCGGATATCCAGTGTTCCGGCAATTTCCAGCAGCGAAGTTCCTCTGTTAATCTCGTGTACCGTTGAGGTATTCAAACATTTTATGCTGACACTTTTATCCATGATTAGAAAGTTTATTTAAGGGAAAATCCCGTACGACCATTGTTATTTCCTTACCCTTGAATGTTTGTCCTTTTATTCAGGAAAAAAATCAGACAAGGGTCCGATCAGATTTTTGCTACAGCAAAGATCACAAATTTGTCGGATTTGGGATGGTTTTGTTTTTTGAATTGCGTGCCATAGGCAATAGCACCTGGAATTTTGGACTTTGATGTCCATTTTTCTGAAGATCTTCGTATATTGCAATATCCTAAGCAATTGACATGAAAAAACTCTTTCTACCTTTCATTTCAATTCTTCTTTTATCGATTTTATTTCCGATCCATCTTTTGCATGCCCAGGACACACTCTATAAAGAAAATGGCTCCCGGCTTGTGGTGACCATCATTGAAATTGCCGAAACACAGGTGAAATACAGGGTGGCCAATGATACCGCGAACACCACTTATGTTATTCATAAAAATGAGGTAAAAAAAATCGTTCATGAAAATGGCATGACCGACCTCTTTCCGAAAGACGCTTTCTATAAAAAAGGTGCGGTGAAAAAAGCCGATCCAAGACAGACTGATTTTGGAAGGCATTTCTTTTCGTTAACAGCCACGGACCTGATAGCACCCTGTCTGACCCTGAATTATGAATACATTTTTAAATCGGGTTACTTCGGATTAAGAGTCCCCCTTTCGTTTGCCCTGTCGAACACACAGGAAAATTACTTTTTCCGATTTTCAGATGAAATGAATTCAGGAGAACATGGCAGAAAAATTTTTAGTTCAGGCATTGATTTTAATATCTATCCTGCCGGACAAGGTACTGTGAGTTATTATTGGGGGCCGGTCTTCGAATGGGGGCAATTTGATTACTATTCCTATGCTTCCTATGTTTCGTCAACCAGTGAAAATTATAATAAAGGGAATTTTTATGCCTTGCTTTTACAAAACGGATTGCTTTTTCAACTCAGCAGGCACCTTAATATTTCAACTTTTGGTGCGGCCGGTTGCTCAATGGTATATATAAAGTATCATCATCCGAATTATACGAATCATACTTATAAATATACACAAATTGGTTTTGCACTCAGATGGGGAATCGGAGTTGGTTATAAATTTTAAAATATAAATCATGAAAAGGAATCAGTTGCAAATAAAAGACAGGCCATTTCTTTCCTCGATTTCAATCATTCTGATTATTGCATTTCTGCACCTGATCGTAGGGTGCCATTATTACCAGACCGTTTCCAGTACTGTGAATCCGGAGATTGTTGAACAGGTTCAAAATGCCAATAAATTTGTAATTCTTCACCAGGGTTCCAATGCATGGCAATTAAATAATATTACGCTTAATAATGAAAAAAATGAAATGAGCGGCAATATTAAAAGTTTATCCGAGAATTTTCATTCTCCCGAACTTCAGCCGAATATGCATCGCTACTTGCCAAACGAAGGATATCCGCCCAACGAAATACATATTTATATTTCGGAATATATTGATGCAGGAAATTCTGCGGTCATTATTCCTTATGCTTCCATCTTAAAAATATCCGTATTTAAAAAGGCGATAGGGGCTACAGTGACCTCATACCTGTTCCCTATTGGTGTGGGAAGTGCGGTGTCGGTGGCTGCGATCATTTATATTATTATTCTATTAACCAAGACTTCCTGTCCGTTTGTTTATATAAGCGATGGCGACAACTACCGGTTCATGGGCGAAATGTATGGAGGCGCCATTTATAAATCGCTCGAACGCGACGATTATATGCCCTTACCCGGCTTTAATCCCGTGAACGGGGATTATATACTGAAGATAACCAATGAACTTCTCGAAAGACAATATACCGATATGGCCGGGCTTATCGTAGTTCAACACCCCGCTAATTCACAGGTGCTCCTTGATAATCGTGGGGTTGTTCAAACAATTCTCGCTGCTCAACCTCCGGTCAGTGCGGTTACAGGATGTGAGACCGATCAGACAAAGACCATACTTTTGGCCGACAGCAGTTTGTTTTCCTTTAATGGTGATGATGAAAGCGGCAGCAGCATGAACAGTCTGACGCTTTGTTTCAATAAACCTGAGACTGCCAAAAGCGGTAAACTGATTCTGAATGCGAAGAATTCTTTATGGTTCGATTATGTTTTTGGAAAATTCAATGGGTTGTTTGGTGATTATTATAATGCTTACGCTGAAAAGCAGAAGCATGCCGATCCTGCGGAAAAAATAGAAATGTCGTTAGCGCAGGGAATACCGCTATCGGTATACATTGAAACCGATGCGGGATGTACGTTCGTTGATTACTTTAACCCGGTGGGCCCATTAGCCTCAAGAGACCTTGTGATGCCGGTCGACTTGTCGAACGTGAAAGGAGATCAGGTGAAGATTAAACTGGAATGCGGATATATGTTTTGGGAAATTGATTATGCTGCCATGGATTTTTCAGAAAATTTACCTGTCGAAATATCAGGGGTTTCGCCCTATACAGCCATTGATGAAAATGGTAAGGAGCGGTCATATCTGCTCACCTCATCAGATAAAAAGTATTTGTATCAGCCCGAAGCAGGGAATGAGGTCCTGGTAAAATATAAAGCACCCACGGCCAATAAAGACCTCAAACAAAGCGTCTTTCTTCATTCCAGGGGGTATTATGAATACATCAGGGATTACAAGGGTACACCAGATATTGAATACCTCAAATCTTTCAACAAACAGGGGGCTTTATCCAGGTTCTCTAAACAGATGCATTATGAGTTCATTTACTCAAAAGATCTTTCAGACATAAAACTAAATTAAAAGAACAAGGTTCTGTGGCGAAGAAGAATCCTGGGAATATCAATTCGCATCAGTAATAAATAAGTGTATGAAATTGTCTATAATCCGCGGCTATAAAGTGATTCTGCTGATCATGCGGTTACGGCTCACGATTATTAAGATCGCATTACAGGTCAGTAACAACCCAGCCACCGCACTGACAGTGCTTAAGAGGCTTATCCGGAAACGGAAGCAGATACACGGGGGTGCACGAATCAGTAAATTTGTACAATCCGGTTCACGGTACTTTTGGGTTACCGATTTCCCCGGATTTCCTTCGGAAGCTTTCGATGGGTGCATGCGGAATGAGATTTTAAGAACGAAAAATCCAGGGTCAGAAACAACCTCATTACAGACCGTGGTGTGGGGTATAACCAACCGCTGCCCTTTGCGATGCAAGCACTGCTATGAATGGGATCATCTCGATTTTTCTGATCGTCTTTCCCTGGCCAACCTTAAGATAATACTGAACAAGATCCGGGCGCACAATATTCACCATATTCAGTTAAGCGGAGGCGAACCACTGGCGCGTTGCAACGATATGATAGCATTAATTAAAGCCGGAGGAACGGGTATTGATTTTTGGCTGCTGACTTCAGGTTTTGGACTGACAACTGAAAAAGCCGTTGCCCTGAAAAATGCCGGATTAACGGGTGTTCAGATCAGCCTTGACCACTGGGATGAACATTTTCATAATGAATTCCGTGCTAATGATCTTTCTTTTCAATGGGTCAGGGATGCCGTTGCCAGTTGCAAAAAGGCCGGCATTATTGTAAGCCTGTCGTTATGCGCCACAAAGGAATTTGTCTCTAATGAGAATCTTTGGCGCTACATGGATCTTGCGAAAGAATGGGGCGTTCATTTTGTGAGGTTGCTGGAGCCAAGGAATACCGGCAGGTTTGCCAACACCAATTCAGAACTCAACGCTGAAGAAATTAGCATTCTGGGAAATTTTTATTCAATGTATGGTGCTGCGACAAAAAACTCTGATCATCCCATCCTGACCTATCCGGGGCATCATCAGCGGAAGATGGGTTGTTTTGGAGCCGGCAACCGCTATTTGTATATTGATTCCAATGGTGGATTTCATGCCTGTCCCTTTTGTCTGCAGGAGCATGGTAATGCACTGGAAACTTCCTTTGATGACGCGGTGCGAAAGTTAAAGGAAAGAAAATGCCATGCTTTTGAAATGAATACCACCGATTAAAAATTCAGGGCATAAATTGGATTGCGTTAGCTCCAATAAAAAAAACACCTCTTCGTGGTGAAGAGGTGTTTTTTTATTGGGAGAAAGAGATAAAGTGTTTTCGGATTACCAGATTACCGGTCGCTCACTTTCGGGTTTGTAACGCTTGTCGCTTTCTTTGATGTTGAAGGCTTTGTAAAATTCCGGAATGTTATAAACCTGGCCGTTAACCCGTGCTTCTTTTGGGGAATGTACGTCCTCTTTTAAACGGCGCATGAGTTCCTTATCGCGTGTGTTGCCTCTCCAGACCTGTGCATAGGCGATGAAAAAGCGCTGATCGGATGTAAATCCATCTATCTTTTCATTTGCATCTTTTCCTTGCATGGCTTTTTGTAATGCAACATAGGCAACGGTTATACCGCCCATGTCAGCAATGTTTTCACCGATGGTCAGTTTGCCGTCAACATGAAGGGAATCCAGCATTTTGTACTCGTTGAACTGATCGATGAGGATCTGGGTCTGTTTGGCAAAATTAGCTGCATCTTCTGCAGTCCACCATTCGCGCAGGTTGCCGTCTTTATCGTACAACCTTCCCTGGTCATCAAAACCATGGGTCATTTCGTGTCCGATAACCACACCAATCGCCCCATAATTTACCGCATCATCTCCATTCATGAAAAAGAAAGGCGGTTGTAAAATTCCGGCAGGAAAAACAATTTCGTTCATATTCGGACTGTAGTAGGCATTCACTGTTTGTGGTGTCATGTCCCATTGGGTGCGGTCAACCGGCTTTCCAATTTTATTGACATCCCTGTTAAAGGTGAAACGTGCGGCAGCCAGGAGGTTTTGATAGTAAGAATCGCGGGTAACGGTGAGGGTGGAATAATCAATCCATTTATCGGGATAACCGATTTTAATATTCATTTTAGCAAGTTTCTCCAACGCTGCCTTTTTGGTTTCCGTGCCCATCCAGCTTAATTTTTCAATCCTGCTTTTCAATGCATCTTTCAGATTGTTGACCAAATCGAGCATGCGTTTTTTAGCTTCGGGCGGAAAGTATTTCTCGACATATAATTGACCCACGGCTTCACCTAGCGATTGACTGGTGGTGTTTAAAACCCTCTTCCATCTGGGCTGCATTTCTTTGACCCCGGAAAGCACCTTGCTGTAAAAAGAAAATTCTTCCTGCTCAAAAGCCGAAGAAAGATAAGGGGAGGCTTCATGCAGTAAATGCCATTTAAAATATAGCTTCCATTGATCAATAGGAATGACCGAGGTCATTTTGGCCATTTGCGCGAAAAATTTCGGCTGTCCGATATTTATTTCGGTGGTGGCTTTCAGCTTTACTCCGTCGAAATATTTATCCCAGTCAAATTGCGGCGCAGCTTTTTTTAATCCAGCTAAATCGGCTTTATTGTAGTTCTTAATCGGGTCGCGTAATTCCAGACGGGTGGACGATGCCTCTGCCAATTGGGTTTCGATACCCATGATGGTTTCAGCATCTTTAACGGCCTGTTCCTTAACAACTCCGGCAAGTTCGAAGGTTCTGGAAATATGTTTTATATATTCTTTACGGATTTCTTTGGAACGGTCATCTGCTGACAAATAATAGTCACGGTCGGGTAATCCCAATCCGCCCTGGTATAACTGGACGATGATTTTTTCGCTGTTTTTATCATCCTGTCCCGGGAAAAAATAAAACAGGGGGAAAATGCCTGAACTATGAAAATAGGCGGCCAGGTTGAACAGATCTGACGGATTTTTTAGCGCATCAATTTTATCCAGCTCTGGCTGAACGGCATTAATACCAGTCTTTTCAATGGCAGCCGAATCCATACCTGATGAGTAAAAGTCAGCGATCTTTTGTGTGATGGAACCTGCTTTGGCCGTTTTATCGGCCACTGCGTCTTCCATGATCGTTTTAAGCTGTTTGTCGTTTTCTTCCTTTAAGGCTTCAAATGAGCCATAAATGCTGTATTCAGCAGGAATTGGATGGTTTTTCAACCAGTTGCCATTGGCATACCTGAAAAAGTCATCCCCGGGTTTAACCGTAGTGTCCAGATTTGCAATATTAATGGGCGGTTCTTCTTTTTTCATTTTTTGATTATTGCAACTAGTCGTCATGCCCGCGATAACGAAACACCAAAGGATGATGAAATTGATTTTAATGAATTTGGTTTGCATGGTTGTGAAATTATATGAGGTGCTGAATAATTGTTATTCATATGTTTCATTTAACAGGCGTCTTGTCTCGCCTCAGGCGAGAGCGCTTAGGGACCAGACATTAAGTAAATCCGGGATACAAAATTAAGGGAAATTGCGATGTGAATTACTGAAGTCTGTGAAACAATGGTGAAGGCTAATGAGGTCATTTCCATTCCGGGTCAGCCCGTTTTCGTAATGAATTATATATACCTGATCCTTTCCCTCGTGCCATTCACCTTTTGGTGGATCAGATTAAAAAAACGTGTTCTTTCTTTTTCCGAATCTTTGCTGATCAGGCTGGATTTTTTCATCATGGTCCTGAGGTATTGCTCCACCTTATCACAGAAAATCTTTTCGGTGGAAACCATCAGATTTACCACATTGACGGTCATAAAGGTCATTTTTAAATGATCCGATGTGACACAAATGGAGTTGTCGCCCAGAATAACTTCGTTGTTGTAAAGTTTATAATTTCCGGGGTAAAACGGATCACGGCCCTGCAGGAATTTGCAGCCTTCTTCGGCCTGTTCGGCAATGTGGTCGATCAGTTTGTCCAAATCATCGCAAAGCTTTAAAGCGACTTCTTTATTTTCAATGATACCGGCGGTAAGATAATACTCAATTTGTTGCACCGCGCTGTTAATGGTTTCTACATTCCATATTTCAGCAGAAGGAATTCTGGAATACAGGCTGAGAACCTTCCTGCCCATGTCCAGCGTATTTTGGTCAACCTGATCAAAATTAAATTTCTCTTCTTTGAGTTCCGGAAGTTGCATGACTGTTTTCGACCAGAAAAAAATTTTGAAAGCGGCCAGGGTGTCGAAATGAAAGTGGTGAAATATCGGTATATCCTTAGCAAAATATAGTATCTCCGGGTTCGTTAGCGACTGGATCTGAATTAAGCTGTCGTGCAGATTTTTGAGATAATGTTCAAATCCGATGTCCTTCGCTTCAATAATTTTGCACAGAAAATAATCCCCTTTGGTTTCGTTGCCGAATATTTCATCAATCGAAAAATTGAACTTCGTGCTGAGGATGAAAATTTCGTCAAGGTCGAGTGATTTCTCTCCCCTGATCCTCCTGTAGGCACTGTCGATGGTTATGTTTAAAGCATCGGCCACTTCATTCACCAGCGAAGAGGAGGGAGGTATTACATCCTTTATCTTTTGAAAAAGATTCGATTGTAATTCTTGTGGTTTGTTCATGGTTTTCTATCGTTGAAATGATGAAGGATGTTCGCTGAATCTGATGCGGTGATTCAATATTTTTATAAAAATACCCATTATTGTTTGAAATACCTGACTACCCGCTGAAATTCCTTCGAATTTTTTTCACTTGCTACCATCGCTTTCGCGATGAGTTACATCAATGACGCATTCGGGACCAACCTTTTTTTTATAACTATTTCCGCAAAAAATGTATGGCCGAAAGAGATTTTAACCACAATTTTTGGCAGAAATTAATAAGCTGGCCCCTTGCATTAGTGAAAAATCCAAATCGTGGTTATGCATGTCAGCATACGCGACTGATTTGGTGAAAAACGCTAAAATCTCCAGATTTGACGCGGTTTTCAATTTGTTCTGCCCCCTGGTACCGGAGTAATTTTACCTCATGAAAACGACCTCAGTTATTGTCTAACCTCAAAATAAGGTAACATGAAAACACTAAAAAAAATCTTCGGAATCTGGGTACTCGGAATGATACTTTCATCTGTACCCTTTGGCGCATTGGCGCAAAACGAAACTAAACCCTACGTCGCTGTGGTGGGCATTGATAGCAAAGGCCTTGATTACGACAGCGAATCTTTGGAATACATGGTGCGGCTTGAGCTTGAAAAATCCAATGTGTACAATGTTATTGACAAGTACGACATGAGTGAAATTCTGAAAGCCAGCAATATTGATGTAAAGGACTGCTTAGGGAAAACCTGCGTAGTAGCGGCCGGTAAAGCCCTTAAAACCGATAAAATGATTACGGGTTACGTTGAGCGTTTTGGCGAAAAAATAGTGATCTCCCTGAAAGTCATCGATGTGAAAACCGAAGCGGTTGAAAAGCAGGATGCCACAGAGTATCTGAATCTTCAGGAGGAACTGCAGAAAATGATTGGCATTTCGGTGCAAAAAGTTCTGGGTTTAACCCCGGATAAGGAATTGGTAAACCTGCTTGTAAATTATGATGTTCCTATTAACAGTCCCAGGACCAAAGCGCAGTTCAGCGGTCCGAGAATGGGCGCTACCGTGATGTTCGGTGATGCCGCAAAAGTGTACACGGCTAAAGAAAGTGAAGGCGGCTTTAATATGTATCCGGTTATGTTCAATTTTGGATGGCAGCAGGAAATTCAATACCTGAGTGCCGGAAATTTCGCCGCGCTGGTTGAGATACTCCCGATGATCGGCGGACTGGAATCAGGTAAGGTGGTTCCTTCACTGACGTTGATGAATGGCTTTCGTATGGGCAAAGGTGGATGGGAGGTCGCTTTCGGGCCCAGTTTCAGATTTGTGCAAAAAGCCTGGGGGTACTATGATAGCACCGGAACGTGGACCATTTCAAACAAATGGGACCGGCATTATTTAGCTGATGGCACTGAAATCCCTCTTGAGAAAAGACTGGACAGCCGTGGTCACGTAAATCTTTCCACCAGCCTGATGCTAAGTGTTGGCCGGACTTTTAAATCGGGCTACCTGAATATCCCGGTGAACATTTACGGGTCATTTCGTAAAGAAGGAACCATCGTAGGTGTGTCGTGCGGATTTAATATCACCAAGCAGCACATGAAGAAAAACAATCATAAGGCGAGAAATCCCTTTGAAAAATGAAAACTGGGAGCGCTGACAAGCCCGGCGTCTTACCTTTATTTTGTGTAATCGTTTAATAAAAAAATAAAGCGCAGGTTGTCTCAAAAGGACAGCCCGCGCTATTTTTGATGCTTTCTTTGATCGTTATGCTGTATACAAATAGGGTTGATGCTTAGTGAACCAGCGATATGTTCCCTCTTTTATTATACACCTCGCCGTTTTCAAATGCTGCGTCGATGAGGTACACAAAAGTGGCATCGTCCATTTTCTGACCCTGAAAGGTTCCGTCCCAGCCTAGGGCAGGATCACTGGTTTCAAAAACCAATTCTCCCCAGCGGTCGTAAATCCTGAGATTAAGGGTTTTGATACCCTGACCTCTGACATAAAATATGTCGTTGGAACCATCACTGTTCGGCGAAAAAATAGTGGGGAGGTAAATGGCCGGGATAATGATTTCACAGGGCGTAAAGGAAGCGCTTATTTCGGTGGAACCTGTTTCGGTGCAGCCCATGGCGTCGGTCACCAGAACAGTGTAAATCCCCGGGACCAGCCCGGATTGGTTGCTGGCTGTTGACAGATTGCTCCACAGATATTCATAGGGGGCAGTGCCCTGGGTGACCAGCACTTCAACAGTGCCATCGCCGGCGCCTGTGCAATTTTCCCCGGTTGCTGCAGTGATTGCGTCGGGAGCCTGGTTTACTGCAATGTTGAGGGTGTCAGTATTTCCGCAATTTCCTGTGATCTGATAGATTACCATATGGATTCCATCGCCCGCCAGTTCAGGATCGAAAGTCCCCTGGGAGGTGCTGGTAATACCGGCGCCCGTCCATATTCCGCCTGTTGTTGCAGCTGTGAGATTAACGGATGGCTGGTTGGTACAGAAAGGACCAGCAGGGTTGATGCTGGCATCTGTGAGCGCAATAATGCTGATGATCTCGGAATCCGCATTGCCACAGGCTCCCGTAATAGTGTATGTTACAGTATGGTCGCCCACGCCTGCAGTAGACGGGTCGAACGATCCGGTTGTTGTATTTGTGATCCCTGTTCCTGACCACGTTCCTCCACTTGTTGCTGCGGTTAGATTCACGGGTGCGTCGGAAACACAGAACGGTCCCGCCGGAGTTATGGTGGCGTTGGCGAGGGCGTTTACGCTGATAGTGGTTGTATCAGAAGCTCCGCAGCTTCCGCTGATGGTGTAGATAATGTCAAAGGTTCCGTTTCCGGCTGCGACCGGCGAAAACAGGCCGGTGAGGGTGTCGGTGATTCCGGTTCCGGACCACGTTCCTCCACTCGTTGCGGCGGTAAGAGGCACGGGTGCATCGGAAACACAGAACGGTCCCGCCGGCGTAATGGTGGCATTGGCGAGGGCGTTCACGCTGATGGTGGTTGTATCAGAAGCTCCGCAGCTTCCGCTGATGGTGTAGATAATGTCAAAGGTTCCGTTTCCGGCTGCGACCGGCGAAAACAGACCGGTGAGGTTGTTGGTGATTCCGGTTCCGGACCACGTTCCTCCACCTGTTACGGCGGTCAGGGTCACGGGTGCGTCGGAAACACAGAACGGTCCCGCCGGCGTAATGGTGGCGTTGGCGAGGGCGTTTACGCTGATAGTGGTTGTATCAGAAGCTCCGCAGCTTCCGCTGATGGTGTAGATAATGTCAAAGGTTCCGTTTCCG